>FZPS01000022.1_pt163 | contig 24822 bp, 21 predicted proteins | sample 1817821 | NCBI WGS metagenome assembly FZPS01 (sample SAMEA104158645, study PRJEB21678) | metagenome | place: Germany | collected 2015-04-21 | reverse complement strand
AATCAATGATATCATCCATGATCCGCTGAGCCAATTTTGCATGTTTGGAAAAAAGATCAAAATCGAAATAAGCATCTTCTTTAAAAGGATTCACAACGTAAGAATAAAGATTGATTGCCAACAAACGACAACTGTCGTAAGGGCACAATGGGATTTCTCCGCAAGGATTTGTCGATGCGGTTCTAAATCCTAAATCGGCATAACAATCGGCTACGGACTCGCGCAGAATGGTATCCCAAAAAAGAACACCCGGCTCGGCCGATTTCCATGCGTTATGGATTATTTTATTCCATAAATCGCGAGCGTCGATTTTTTTCGAAAACTTCGGATGATCCGAATCAATGGGATATTTTTGCTCGTACATTTCGCCGTTTGCAACGGCACGCATAAATTCATCATCGATCTTTACCGATATATTCGCTCCCGTAACCTTGCCCTGTTCCATTTTTGCATCGATAAAATCTTCTGCATCGGGATGTTTTACGGAAACGCTGAGCATCAAAGCCCCACGACGCCCATCCTGGGCAACTTCGCGAGTTGAATTCGAATAACGCTCCATAAAAGGAACGAGCCCCGTGGAAGTTAAAGCCGAATTTTTCACGGGCGAACCCTTCGGACGAATATGCGAAAGGTCGTGTCCCACCCCTCCACGGCGTTTCATCAGCTGCACTTGTTCTTCATCGATACGGATAATGGCACCGTAAGAATCGGCATTGCCTTCAATTCCAACTACAAAACAATTTGACAGAGAGGCAATTTGATAATCGTTCCCAATTCCGGTCATGGGGCTTCCTTGAGGAATGATATATCTGAAATGATCAAAAAGATTAAATAGCTCATCCTCGGTTAAAGGATTAGGATACTTCTTTTCGATCCGAGCTACCTCTCTTGCCAATCGCCTATGCATGTCTTCGGGCGATTTTTCGTAAATTTTCCCCTCACTATCTTTCAGGGCATATTTGTTTACCCAAACTTTGGCAGCTAATTCGTCGCCTTTGAAATAATCCAAAGCCGTATTGTACGCTTCATCAAAAGTGTATACATTTTTTTTCATTGTAGAGTTATGTTTATATGTTGTTCATATGCTGTTTATATATTGTTAACGTCCGGTAGTGCGTTTGGTTATTACTGTTTATATATTGAATAAGTTTGTTGATAAATAAATTCGTTTCCTCGGGTAAATATTGCCTATTTTTCCATCTATAATGTTACAAAGTTATGAATAATATGGGAACAATCATATCTTTTTTTTAAAAATATTTTTTCAAAAAATTCCGGTTGGTATTTATAATTGACTTATATTCAAGGTGTTATTTTTTAAGCCAAAATAAAAAGTTCTCCGTCAAGAATTATTTGGAACAATTTGAAATTTAATAAATTACTCAAAGAAACAATTTGCCTATACCCCAAGATAAAAAATTAATATCACTTTTATTTGCAACTACTCATTGAAAGTTTAACCTATTTTTCCATGATTTTCAGCCAATAAGACAAAATTATTATGTAATTTTGCATCCAATTTGCCGAATTATTTATATTTATCCATAAAGTGTTCTGCTATAATGAGAAAATGGAGAATAGAAGACTCTGAAGAATTATATAACATCAACGGTTGGGGTAACGATTATTTTTCGATCAATGAAAAAGGACACGTACAAGTAACACCCAGAAAAAAAAACGGTAATAGTATAGATCTAAACGATTTAATGCGGGATCTCTATTTACGTGACGTATCACTACCGGTACTGGTGCGTTTCCCTGAAATTTTGGACGACCGAATCGAAAAAATATCCAACAGCTTTGAAATCGCATCGAAAGAATACGAATATGAGGGACAAAATTATCTTATTTATCCCATCAAAGTAAATCAAATGCGTCAAGTAGTTGAAGAAATTGTCACGTGCGGCAAACGCTTCAACATTGGACTGGAAGCAGGATCTAAACCTGAGTTGCATGCCGTGTTGGCTATTAATGTCAATAACGACTCGCTCATTATTTGCAATGGATATAAAGACGAGAACTATATCGAATTGGCTTTGCTGGCTCAAAAAATGGGAAAAAAAGTGTTCATCGTGGTTGAAAAACTGAATGAACTCGATCTCATTATTGAGATTTCCAAACGCCTGAAAGTAAAACCAAACATCGGAATCCGGATAAAACTGGCTAGTTCGGGAAGCGGAAAATGGGAAGAATCGGGAGGAGATGGAAGCAAATTCGGATTGAATTCCAGCGAAGTGCTTGAAGCCATCGAGATACTCAAGAAACACAAAATGACCGATTGCCTACGTTTAATCCATTTTCATATCGGCAGCCAGATAACCAAGATAAGACGCATTAAAACAGCGCTTCGCGAAGCAGCTCAATTTTACGTACAGTTGTATAATATGGGGCTCAATGTGGAATTTGTGGATGTTGGGGGCGGTTTGGGTGTAGATTACGATGGCACACGTTCGTCGTACACCGAAAACAGCATAAATTACTCCATTCAGGAATATGTAAACGATGCCGTTTTTTATTTCGTGGACGTAGCCAACAAAAACAACATCCCTCACCCGAATATCATTACCGAATCGGGGCGCGCTTTGACGGCTCACCATTCGGTACTCATTTTTGAAGTGCTCGAAACAGCTACACTCCCGGAATGGGACGAAGAAAAGGAGATTCAAGAAGACGATCACGAACTGGTGAAAGATCTTTACTCCATCTGGGACACACTTACTCCGCCCCGTATGCTGGAAGCATGGCACGATGCTCAACATATTCGCGAAGAATCTCTCGACTTGTTTAGTTTGGGATTGCTCGATTTAAAAACACGAGCACAAGTAGAGGAATTGTATTTTTCCATTGCACGTGAAATAAACCTTTCCATTAATCGAAGTAAACATGCACCCGAAGAACTCCGGCAATTGTCGAGCTTATTGCCTGACAAGTATTTCTGTAACTTTTCGTTATTCCAATCCTTACCCGATTCCTGGGCAATAGACCAAATTTTTCCGATCATTCCTATTCATCGATTGAACGAAAAGCCGGATAGAATAGCCACATTACAAGATATTACGTGCGATTCGGACGGGAAAATTGCAAATTTTACCACTACCGACGGTTTCCATTCAACTTATTTACCTGTCCATTCATTAAAAAAAGACGAACCCTATTATCTTGGCGTATTTCTGGTCGGAGCTTATCAGGAAATTCTCGGCGATCTGCACAACTTATTTGGCGATACCAACGTAGTACATGTTCTTGCCGATGAAAAAGGATATAAAATTGATCAAGTAATTGACGGGGAAACCGTAGCAGAGGTACTGGATTATGTTCAATATAATCCCAAAAAACTTGTTAGAGCGGTTGAAACGTGGGTAATGAGTTCGGTAAAACAAGGAAAAATATCGGTAGAAGAAGGAAAAGAATTCCTATCTACTTATCGTTCGGGATTATACGGTTACACTTATCTTGAATAAAAATCGATTTTGATTATCAATTTTGTTTAGTGCAAAAAGGTGGGATCATTTAGATCGCCACCTTTTCTGTTTTTCTTGCATATTTCGATCCATTACATTTCTCTAATCAATTCATATCTCGGAACTAATGCTTTCATAATAACCCAACCGATAAGATAAGCGAAAGCACAAATGCAAAAGATGATGAAGTAACCTGCTTCAATCCCTTCAAATCCCATAAATCTTAAATTGGTTTCAATAGAATAATCGAATAAAACGCCTGATCCTTTATTTATAAGAAATGAACCTATTCCACCGGCCATACCTCCGATACCGGTAATTGTTGCTACTGCATATTTTGGGAACATGTCGCCAACCGTAGAAAAGATATTTGCAGACCAAGCCTGATGAGCTGCTCCTGCAAGACCAATAATAACCACAGGCAACCAAACCGAAATATGCCCTAATGGCTGAGCAAGGAGAACCAATAGCGGAACAAAGGCAAAAATAAGCATGGCTTTCATTCGCCCGGCATAGGGATCCATTTTCTTTTTATCAACAAAATAGGTCGGTAGCCATCCCCCTGCAATCGAAAGCATGGTAATCAAATACACAACAAAGATATGAGGCGCGGCCGCAGTAGAATCCAACCCATAAACCGAACTTAAATAAGCAGGTATCCAGAATAATAGAAACCACCATACGCCATCGGTCATGAATTTACCAACCGCAAATGCCCATGTTTGTTTGTGTCGAAAAGCTTGTTTATAGGTAACTTTAGCTCCTGTGTCTTTTTGCATCTCTGCACCTTCTTCGCTATCGTCCTGTTGAATATAAGCGAGCTCTGCTTCGTTTACTCTTTTGCTTTTCTCCGGCTTGTCATAAACAAAAACCCACACTCCCATCCAAAGAAAGCCAAGCACGCCGATAACGATAAAAGCCATTTCCCATCCCCAAGCTTTGGCAATAAACGGAATGGTCAGAGGTGCCAGCAAAGCGCCGATAGTTGCACCCGAATTAAAAATACTAGTTGAAAAAGCCCGATCTTTTTTCGGAAAATATTCTGCTGTAGCCTTTATGGCAGCAGGAAAGTTGCCCGCCTCTCCTATAGCCAAAATTATTCGAGCAAATACAAACAAAGTAACACTGACATTGACTATTTTTGATACATCGCCAACAACTGCAATGGCCTGACGTGCACCTTCGAAACTGAGCGTCCATTCACCTGCAACAATACCTGCAGTGGCAATGCCGCAAAAAGCGTGAAGCACTGCACCCACCGACCATATGCCGATTGACCACAAGTATCCTTTTTTTGTATCCAACCAATCCACGAATTTTCCTGCAAACAACATAGCAACAGCATAAAAAATGGAAAACAATCCGGTTATTGTACCATAATCATTGTTTGTCCAGTGAAACTCAGGCGCAATAAAATCTTTCCATGTTAGCGAAAGTACCTGACGATCTAGATAATTGATCGTAGTAGCAAAAAACAACATGGCGGTTATTACCCAACGGTAATTGGTCATTTTAACCTTTCCTTCTTGTAAATTATTCATGATTTTTATGATATTGATGATTATTTATTAGCGCTTTTTATTGTTTTCAATGATGGTAAGACAGTTTTCGCACAAATTGGCAATAAATTTCCAATCCCGATTCTTTATCACTTCTTTTGGAAATAATTTCGAACCCATTCCCACACAAGCAACACCGGCTTTGAACCATGCCGAAAGATTTTCTTCCGTTGGTTCAACGCCACCCGTAACCATGATTTTCAACCAAGGCATCGGACCTTTGATGTTTTTCACAAAAGAAGGTCCACCAACATTACCGGCGGGAAACACTTTGATAATTTCTGCTCCCAATTCTTGTGCATAACCTATTTCTGTCGTGGTGGCACATCCCGGAGAATAAGCAATCTGTCTGCGGTTGCAAACTTTGAATATATCGGGATTCAATAGCGGACCTACCACAAAGTTTGCACCGAGCTGAATGTATAGGGCTGCCGTTGGTGCATCCACAACGGACCCCACTCCCAATATCATTTCAGGACACTCTTTTTCGGCCCATGTAATAATTTCTTTGAAAACTTCGTGCGCAAAATCGCCACGGTTTGTGAATTCAAAAACACGAACACCACCTTCATAACAAGCTTTTACCACCTGTTTCGTCGTTTCAACATCGGAATGATAAAATACGGGAATAAGTCCCGTGTCCATCATCGTTCGATATACTTCTATTCTTGAAAATCTTGCCATTATATTACTGATTATTCTACGGTTATTGAAAAAAATTCTTTTATCGGACAACCCGACCTGAAGTATCGCCTTTCATCAACGTTTCCACTTCTTTTACCGATACCAAATTGAAGTCTCCGTAAATAGTGTGTTTTAAACAAGAAGCCGCAACCGCAAAATCAAGTGCTTTCTGATCATCCCCGGGATAAGTAAGTAATCCGTAGATCAATCCGCCCATAAAAGCGTCGCCGCCTCCAACTCTATCCACAATATGGGTGATATCGTATGTTCGAGATTGATACAATTTGTCGGAATATAAACATCCTCCCCATGTATTATGATTGGCGTTGATCGAACCCCGAAGCGTAACGATTACCTTTTTTGCACGGGGAAATTGCTGCATCAGTTGTTTGCAAACCGACTCAAATTGAGCGGCATCTATTTCCCCTCCCGTTTGTTCGGCTCGGAATCCTTCCGGTTTTATGCCGAATACCTTTTCGGCATCTTCTTCATTACCCAAAATAATATCGCATCCGGCTACCAAAGTGGGCATGATTTCGGATGCTTTTTTCCCGTATTTCCAAAGTTTTTTACGATAATTCAAATCACACGAAACAGTGATACCCATATCGTTTGCCGTTTGAATGGCTTCCAGACAGACATCGGCAGCACCCTGCGAAATGGCAGGCGTGATTCCCGTCCAATGAAACCAACAAGCATCTCTGAGAATTTCTTCCCAATTGAACATGCCCTTTTCTACTTCGGCAATAGCCGAATGCGCCCTGTCGTAAATTACTTTCGATGGACGGGCAACTGCTCCCGATTCCAGAAAATAAATCCCTACACGGTCTCCACCACGAACAATATTTTTTGTCCCTACATTCAATTTCCTGAGTTCGGAAATACACCAATCGGCAATTTCGTTTTCGGGTAAACGAGTGACAAACTCAACCGGAAGTCCGTAATTTGCCAAAGAAACCGCCACATTGGCTTCTCCCCCGCCAAAAGATGCGTTCAACGAAGAAGACTGAATTAAACGATTATATCCGGGAGTTGCCAATCGGAGCATAATCTCCCCAAAAGTGACTATTTTTTTCTGCATGTTTATTGTATTTCTATTTTTAAAGGTTCATTCAATCTGTTTTTATATAATTTCAAATACGCAATCCAATCCTCGAAACTGTCGAAACCAAATTCACTCCAACCTCCACCGGCATAATAGACGTATTCGGTACCGGGTTTGTAACTATTGATTCCCAATAAATGTCCTTGAGAAACCTTAATCGACAAAAAACCCAACGGATTAACAACACCGGTATAAATAGTTCCATTAACGCCGTTTTCCGGCGCCTTATACGCCATTATACCGTTTTTGGTATCCATAAATATTTCTTCTTCATCATCTTGCGCTATTACGATACCCGTAGCAACCTGCATTTCTGAAATCGCACTGTCGTCAGTGACAAATATATTTTGAATCCGGTTGAGATGACTATAAGCATCCAACGATATTACTCGCGTTTCGGTAATCATTTTTCCTCCGGCTTCATATGGCTTATAGCTCAATTGAAAAGAAAACCGGAGTGGACCTCCGTCAAGAATTTTATATTCGGTAAAATTACGTCCCAAACATAAGGTATCGTTTACATAAGGAGCCGTCATCCCCAACCCAAGCGTTCTGCCTACTTTATACATATCCAACCCTTCACCATGATCTTCGTGATAAGATGCAATACCTGCAAGATCATTTTTATACCATTTGTCGATAACCGGCGAATCGGTTCTTTTAACCCAAAAATCCATACCGTTGCTGATTTCTCCACCGGCTTCCAAAGCAGGACCATATACTCTAAAAGCAACCCGATTGTTCTCCCATGCAAAATCGTCCTTACGTTCGGGAACAAAACGTCCGTAAACCATTGGAGCAAATGTCCGGGGCTCGCCTTTCTTTATCTCGTATACCGACTTGTTTTTTGCTTCTACATCGGCAAGAAATATCAATTTTAGCTTTTGCCCTGTTCCTTCAGTTATGATTTGATAGGGGATTTGTTCACCGGAACTGTCCAATACGATGATTTTTTGATTTTCGGTTAACGACAATTTTTGACGGATACTATCCCACGGAATTTCAATCATTTCGTATTGACGGTCAAAAGAAGAAGAATTGGTTACCGTAACGGTAACCAAAGACTCCTTTTTAATGCATGACAAAAGAATTCCCATCAAACAAAAAAGGATAACGAATCGCTTCATATTTCATGTTTTAAGATGGTTGCTTACCAATGTATGCCAATATCCCTCCGTCAACATATAAGATATGTCCGTTTACAAAATTAGAAGCATCTGATGCCAAAAAAACAGCAGGGCCTTTCAAATCCTCCGTAGTACCCCATCGAGCTGCCGGTGTCTTTGAAACAATAAAAGCATCGAAAGGATGACGTGAACCATCGGGCTGACGTTCACGCAATGGCGCAGTCTGAGGCGTTTCAATATATCCGGGACCAATGCCGTTGCATTGAATATTGTATTCTCCATACTCAGAACAGATATTACGTGTCAACATTTTTAACCCGCCTTTGGCTGCAGCATAAGCCGAAACAGTTTCACGTCCCAACTCACTCATCATGGAGCAGATGTTGATAATTTTTCCATGCCCTTTTCGAATCATTCCCGGTATCACTGCTTTGGAAACAATAAACGGACCCACTAAATCCACATCGATTACCTCTCTAAATTCATCGGCTTTCATTTCTATCATGGGGATCCGCTTGATGATTCCTGCATTATTCACCAAAATATCGATTACGCCGATTTCTTTTTCGATCTTTGCGATAAATTCATTTACGGCATCTTCGTCCGTCACATCACATACATACCCGTGTGCATCGATTCCTTGTTCTTTATAAGCAGCAAGTCCTTTATCTACCAATTCCTGTTTGATGTCATTAAAAACAATGGTAGCACCCGCTTCCGCATATGCGGTTGCAATAGCAAAACCTATTCCATAAGAAGCTCCTGTTATGAGAGCTATCTTTCCTTCCAATGAAAAATTCACCATCTTCTTGTATTTTTTTCTGATTATTTATTTTAAATCCTCTATTTCCGAAAAATCCTGATCACCATAATCCAAATTTTCACCGGCCATTCCCCAAATAAAAGTATAATTGCATGTAGCAGCTGCCGAATGAATCGACCATTCAGGCGATAAAACGGCTTGTTCGTTTTTCATCCAAATATGGCGCGTTTCCTGAGGTTCACCCATAAAATGACATACAGCTTGACCTTCTTTTACTTCAAAATAGAAGTAAGCTTCCATTCGTCGCGAATGCACATGTGCCGGCATGGTATTCCAGACACTTCCGGGAGCAAGCTCTGTCATTCCCATTTGCAATTGACAAGTGGGGAGCACCTGATTAACAATCATTTTATTGATTTTTCGATGATTTGAAGTTTCGAGCGATCCCATTTCCGCTACTACGGCATTGGCTTTGGTTATTTTTTTATCGGGATAATTGCGATGGGCAGTTGCCGAATTAAAATAAAATTTGGCAGGATTACCTGCATCCATACTCTCGAAATACACTTCTCTGTCACCCGATCCGAGATACAAAGCTTCTTTGTAATCCAGTTCAAAAATGTCGTCACCTACTTTTACTTTTCCTTTGCCACCTACATTATAAATCCCTATTTCGCGTCTATGAAGAAAAACAGGCTGTTTCAAAGGATCAATGGCTTCGAGATGCAATATCTCGTTAACAGGCATGGCTCCTCCAACAATCATCCGATCATACATGGAATATACCATGTTTACTTCATTTTCCGAGAATAGATTTTTTATCAAAAAATCTCTCCTCAATCTTTTTGTGTCATACGATTTTGCATCTTCAGGATGCGCTGCATAGCGTAATTCATAATTTGTTTTCATAATTCATCGATTTTTGTCCTAGATTTACTCCCTTATAATAATGGCGTATCCAACATTCTTCGTTCCATAGTCTCATAAATGAGAGGGATTCTCCATTCATTCGACACAAATATATAATAAAAAATCATTTGTGCTCGAACACAAATGATAAATTTAACGAAACAAGGATTTTAAAACGATGTTTTAGCAAAATTTATTAAAACAATGAGAAGAAAATTATTTTTGTAAAATGACCCAATCAGAAAGGATACCCGATTGCAAAATGGAAAGCAAAATCCCGACTAAATTTCGGTTCGAATATCGTCCACCGCTCTCCTTTCGGCAATCCCGGATTGTGGGCCTTCATTCCAAAATCAAAACGTAGGAGCAAAAAATCAAAATTGAGTCGTATCCCCATCCCATATGCCACCGCCAATTCTTTATAAAATTGATTCCACTTAAAAAACCCTCCCTCTTGTACTTCATAATCTTTTATCGTCCATATATTACCTGCATCGACAAATGCGGCAAACTCAAACAATTTGGTAAGCGATCGACGATATTCAATGCTCATATCCAGTTTTATATCCCCTGTCTTATTCCCAAAATCGTAACCAACCGAGTCACGATTATAGGTTCCGGGACCTAATGTTCGCGTACTCCACCCCCTGACACTGTTTGCTCCTCCTCCAAAATATCGTTTTTCAAACGGCAAAACAATCGAATTTCCATATGGATAAGCTACACCTAACGCAAAATGAGTTGCGATAACGGTATTATCATCAATGGTGAAAGTGGGAGCCAAATCAAAATCTCCTTTTACATATTCGGCATAAGGAATACCCCATATCTCCTTCTGTCCATCTTTGTTGACCTTACTCTCTTTAAAGACATTGGCCAAACGAAACATATAACCCGCAACTTCTACTCCGGCACGAATTCTGAAAGGATGACGAGGAATATTTTCGGGTGAAACATTGGTATAAGACAAATGGTATGAAGAAAGAGCAATTAATTGGTTTTCGTAACTATATCGAAGTATGGGATTGGCCTCGTCGCTCAAATATTCTTGGCGAAATTTTTCAGAAACCCAAGGCATACGTACGTAGTTGATATCGATAGGTTCAAGAGCATGGTTAAATTTCCAATTAAAACTCGACCATTGCATGCGGGAAGAAAGATTCAAAAATTGTCGCAAATATTCCGGCCGTTTCTGAAAATTGGCTCCAATAGAAAATTCGGTGGAAGCCATAGGGCGATCCCTTAACCCGGATATTCCGGAAGGCAACAATAAATAGGGAATTGAAAGAAATGCTTCCGCCCCATACTCGTAAAAACTTTGATCCACCAGATTCGAACTATCCGATGCCGTAATAAACTCATACGCTCCATTTAAACGAACTTGAAACCTTTCACCGCCTTTAAAAAAATTCCGATGCTCGTAAGTCAAGTTGGTAGCGACACCCAGATCGCCGGCAGAATTTGTCCCGTCTATACCCCATTGCAAATAGTGTAAATTGGCAGGTGTCAAAGTTATATGGGCATCCAATAAATTAAAATCGTTCTCCGAACGAGGTGTCAAGTTGACCATCGTCTGACTTACGGCGCCTAAGCCGTTTAACGAAGAATAGGTTCTTTCCACAATCCTATCCGAATACAATCTTCCAGGTCGCAAAAAGGTATTGTGATAAATTGCCTGAGGCAATAAAAATGCTTCTTTCGAGGATACAATATTCATGTTTCTGTATGTTATCGTATCCAGCAAATCCTTTTTCGTGCTGTCGTTGAGCAATTTTGTATCCACACCGTTCATCACCGTAACATCGCCGATATAATATTGACGATAAAAAAGGCCATTTTCCGGCTTATTCAATCCCAAAGTCAAATCGACCCGATTATTTCCCAATGTAGTATCGGCTAAAAAATGAAAATTGTCTTTCGAAAAATTAAAATAACCTCTATTTCTAAGGGTTTTAGCCATATCCACTCTCCCTTTTTCCAAAATCTGCAGATCGAATATATCGCCTTCTTTCACGAAATCGAGTTTTTTTTCTTCCGACAAAACATGGTGAATTGCGGTATCTACCGAGCCTAACGCATTGCTATAACGAAATATGCGATAGGGTTCATAACCGGTAACATCATAAGTGACATCTGCTTTTTTATTTTCCTTTACCACAAAAGTATCTACTTTGGCATTCAAATAGCCTCTGTTGTTGAGTTCCAAACGAATCTGCTCGGCTGAAATCGCAGTAAGCCGATCGCTATACAACACAGGAGGTTCGCCCCATTTACGCAATTGACGATTCATCCATGTAGAGTCGTTTCCTGCAAGATTATACAGATGTAAGCGTACTCTTCCAAAAACGGGAACCGAAGAATTGGGCTTTTGACGCAAAAAAGATTTTAAATGCGATTCGCTTACGGTCTTGGTGTCGGTATCTATATCTACCTTGTTTAGCAAATAACTCCCTTCGGGAACCCGTTTGGTGGCATCGCAAGCAACCAAAAAGAAAAAAGCAAACAGATAAGGAATATATCTTTTCATTTTTATCCTCTATTACTCGTTTCCGGTATCATTTTCATCTTTTCTGCCAAATCTGAATCGGAACAAATCGCTGAAAGTTTTCCCTTCTTTGGTAATAATTATCCCCACTCCTTGTGTAAAAGGCGCTCGTTTATAATACCTTTCGTTTGCGCGATTGTATGCTCTGATCATCAACCAATTGCTTATATCGTATTCTGCTTCGAATTCACCGATAAACGTTTGCTGGCTGGCCAATGTTCCCACGTCGCCATAACTTAAATTAGTGGTAATTCGCAATCGGTCGTCCAGAAAACGAGTTGAAACATCTACCCCCATCCGAATATTGTCGAATTGAGTACCATTGGCTTCCAATGTGGTGCTAATGCTCCAATTATCACTTAAAGCACTGGCAAAAAGAGCATCTAGTCCACTTGTCAACGCACTTGCAGCAAACGATGTAAATACCGTGCTTCCTATGGACGTATCCATAGTGCTCTCCGCCGGATAAAAATTACCTGTGGTTATCAAATAGGCAAATTGCCTGATTTTTGCTTCTTCGGTACTGATCAAACTTTTTACTTTTTGCTGCACATCGCTAGAGGCCTCAGGCAATTCAATATCGTACCTCAGTTCCATCTTTTGAAGATTACCTTGAATCTCGAGTAATGCATTCGCCAACACCCTTGTGGTCGGTAAATTCGAATCGTACGAGAAGCTTTCGCTTAAAGTTGCCAAATTAGCATTCACAGGATGATAAGCAACGGCATTAAATTGAATGTTTTGAGGATCACCTACGAAAGTCAATGTACTGCCTTTTCGTAAATTAAAGTCGATAGATTTGAGACTCTGCAAATTGTAATGCACCTTACCTTCTTGAGCAATATAATCTCCATATATGAGAACGGGCATGTCGGAATGTGAGTTGTATATCACACTCAATTTTCCGTTGCCACTGATAGTAATGGCATCACCGGTAGTGGGATTTAACAACACCTTGATCTCAAGCTGTGGATTCAATTCGACATTTCCCCTAATGCTCATCATCAATCTCGACGCCAATTTTCCGTTGTCTTTATCGCTCCCAATTCTTCTCAGGAAACTCAGCGAATCGGTTTCTTGAGGGGTATTTATGTATATTATCCCATGATATTCGGATGCGGATGCCGTCTGAGGAAGTTCGATTGTCAAGCGCGAACGACTTTCATTCCATAGGTTTACATCACCGTAGATTCCTTGTGAGCCACCCACGAGATTTAGATCGCCACTTAATTTCAAATTGCCGTAAACCATCATATCGGTTCTGTTTTCATTGTTTAAAAGCAAGAAATCATGCAACTTCATTTGCACCCTGTAGGATATGCTACCAAAGTCGGATCGGGTCAATTCAAAATTGACAACCGCTGTGTGATCGTTATTATCTTTTACAACAAGATTATCAAAACCGATATTGTTCCTGTTTATCCGAATAGTGTCCGATATACTGTAAGTTACGTTGGTGTAAGCCACTTTCATTATTCCATCGCTAATTCCCAACCATCCATCGGTCACGGGTCGTGATGCTTTTCCTGCAATTTTGATTTCTGCATTCATGATACCCGACAGCTCACTGAATGCCGTCCTGGCAAAAGGCTGTATCCAGACGAGCGGGAAAGTGCTGATTTTTACGTCCACATCCATCGCTTCTCCATTTCCCGTAGGAATAAAACCGGCAACATCGAGATATTTGTATCCCTTATTCACCAAAAAGGCATCTACACTTAATCCCTTATCTACTTTATCCCACATTCCATTTACCCGTAACGTCCCTATGGTGTCGTTATGTAGCTGAATATCATCTATCCTGAAATCATTTGTAAACAATTCCGGCTCGCACAATGCCTGCGAAAGAATAATTTCGCCATTCAACAACCCTTTTATATTGGGAATATTAAAAGCGGTCAACAAATTGCCCAATTCGGTATTATGAAAGAAAACACGAATGCTGTCGTCGCGATTTTTCGAAGCAATTCCCCCAATTCCCATCAACAACATTCCTTCCTGCGAAAGAGCAAAATCATTTACCACTATGGAATCTTTTGCATAAAAGACGGTAGCCGGCCGAATATCAATGGTTTGTTTATTAAGCAAAATTTCGGTTGGCAATATCCGTATATCTGCCGAGAAATTCTCATCGTTTGGACGAAAAAAATTCATGGCAACCTGTAATTCTCCATTCGCACTGGCAACGTTATTTTGGATATCGAAGAAAAGTCGGTTCATTACCGAATCGAGCTCTGCCCCGGAATTGAGCCGAACATTGATATACCCGTTGTTTTGTACCAGATAACTGTTTACATCGACATCGATTCCGTCGGAAAGCGTATTTTTTAAAATAATTTTGGATTCCCTTATATCGTTTTTACCAAACATCAATCGGGGCAAATAAGCATCCAATTGAAAGGCATTTTGCTTAGCCATATCCACCATTCCGGTAATAGAAGCCGGTTCCACGTTGTAAAACGGCAAAGATAACGCATAGCAAAGATCTTCGGTGTTTTTCACCAAAACATGAAAACGAAAGTTATTGGCCAAACTATCAATGCGATTTTGATTTTCAGGAGATTGAATAACCGAAGGCAAATGACAATGAAGGGCAGTTATAAATTCACTCCCAATGGTCGAAAAACGATAATCTCCACTTATTTCCGCTTCAAGAAAAGAAGAGGTCAACCGTATCTCTTTTTCCGAAGTAGAAGAGCTATCCGTTGCTTGAAGATATATAGAACCGGGATTGTAAATAAAATTATCGTCGTATAACGACAGGTTATCAATCGCCAATGTTCCAACCAAATCGTCCATCGTCAGACCGCTCAAATGTCCTTCGATGTCTGCCGATAGATAAGGATTCTCCCAATTTTTTCGAGTAAAAAAAGGTATTAGGTACAATTTTTCGATTTTCCCGGCAACCCCGATCGCTTTTTCATTTCCGAAACTAAAATCGGTAATAAGATCAAATTTGTTTTGTTCGGAATCGGTAAAAACGGCTGCCTTTACCCTTTTATCGATATACATTCCATCAAGCCTCACATTTTCATACCGATATTGTTTGTACAAAAAAGACACAATGGCGCTATCCGCAGCCACTACGACAGGAAGGCCTTCCTTTTTCTCCACACGCGCATTCCCTTTTAAGGAAACATGATTTATTCCCGGCTTTTCTCCAATAATATTGGCCAACAAAATATCGTCGGTACTAACCGCCGCTTCGAATAGAAAATTCCTAAAACTTTTATCTCCGCCACCTACACCACCCGACAAAACCACATCTCCCTGGTCTGTAAAAACAATGCCCTCATACGTGAATCTACTCAATTTGCCCCTTATCGTAAGATGTGCATCCATGTTTCCCGTAGCTCGCAATTGTGGTGGCAACACATAATAAGGCATATCAATACGGATAAACCCCTCAAGATCATCGGGGGAGAATTGCATTTTTCGAATATCGGCGTCGATATCTGCGCTATGAATTTTACTGCAATCGGTAATCGATCCGCTTATATCTACGTGTGTATCATCACCATACGTCGTAATCAGTTTTTTTACATTTATATAGGGCAGCTCTCCTTCTGCCTCGGTTTCAAGAGTAATCAATTTGGTAAGATGCGACAATTGGGGAACGAAAAGGGCTATATCTTGTGGATCGATTGATTTGCTTTTTAGTTTGCCCGCAAATTTTTTTGTTTTGGTATCGTAGTCGGCATCAGAAATTTCCAGGTCCGAGTTATTTAAAACAATCGCTATTCGATCACTCCAAAATTTGCTGTCCTTAGAACGCACCTTACCTTGAAAACGGCTCAAAACCAATCCACAATGTTCTGCAAATTGCAAGTTTCGCACATTTACCTCGAGTTTTTTTGCATCGATGGAAGGCGCGGCAATCCGTGCATTCAGGTTTTTCACGCGGATATGGTTGGTATTAAATCTTCCGGGCGTTTGTGGAGCCGACAATATTTCGTAGCTCAACGTGCCGTTTTGAAGCCTTATGTCTTTAAAATAAATGCGAAAAGGACTCGCACCGGGTTCTTTGGGTTTATCGCTTTTAAAAGCATCGGGGAGAAACTGAAAATTGTAAGGAGACGAAGGTGTTTCGCGATATACTTTTGAAACAAAATTTTTCAGATTTATCGATTGCATGCCTAACTCATTATGCAACAGATCCAAAAAATTAGCCCGTACCGTCAAACTCTCGGCATACAACAAGGTGTCTTGTTTTTGATCCTCCAGATAAATATCTGTCAGCTCCACACGGTTGAAAAGTTTAATGCGTATTTTACCGATAGAAACTTCAGTCTCGATGATTTGTTGCAGTTTCTCCAACGCAAAATCGGCAGCTCCTTTCTGCACTGCCGGAATGCTGAAGGTCAAAAAAAGCAGGATATTCAGGCAAATAATCGCTGCAATGATATAGGCAAATATTTTAACAATCCTTTTAGCGATGGTGCTTTTACTGTTTTAAAAAAAATCCCCTTTTCAATTTGCAAATACAAGTATACGAAAAAATTGGCCGATTCCTTTGTTCTTAACCCTTTTTTAGATTGAAATTCGGAGAAAACAACAAGGAACTATCGCCATAACTCAAAAAACGAAAATCGTGAGTTAAAGCATACTCGTAGATATTTCTCCAGTCATTGCCCACAAAAGCCGCAATCAACAGCAAAAGCGTACTCTGCGGTTGATGAAAATTGGTAACCAATCCATCAACAAAATGAAACTTGTAACCCGGAACAATAATAATCTGTGTGGATGAAATCAAACGATTGGCCTGTTGACGGTCAAGATAATCCAATAGATTTTTTAACGCCTGTTTGGGCGGTATCCTCTCGTTTTCCTCTTCATACGGCTCCCATTGCGAAACGATCAATTCATGGGGTTGCGGATCGGGATTGAATTGCAGCTTTCTACCCATATAATATAAGCTTTCTACCGTACGCATGGAAGTGGTGCCTACCACAATCAACGGGTTTGTGTTTTCATACAAATCGGCAATTGTTTGACGAGGAACCGAAATAAATTCGGTATGCATCTCGTGTTTGCATATAGTTTGACTTTTCACCGGCTTAAAAGTACCGGCCCCTACATGTAGAGTGACCTCATCGGTTTTTACTCCTTTCCGATGTAAAGCATCCATTACCTCATCGGTAAAATGGAGTCCGGCCGTAGGAGCGGCCACCGAACCTTCGATACGGGAATACACCGTTTGATAGGTCTCATCATCACTTGTTTCTGCCGGTCGATTTAAATAAGGGGGAATGGGTAATTTACCCGCTTTTTCGAGCAGATCCGAAAAAGTGACGGATGAATCATTCCAAGAAAACTCTACCGTTACGTCGTTTTCGCGTACCTCTTTTTTTTCGGCGCTCAATGTTATTACCCCTTTCTCATGAGCAATCTTCAGCTGCAACACACCTTCTTTCCATCGTTTGGCATTACCAATCATGCAATGCCATGAACATTTCCCTCGCTGCTGAAAATTCAATGCATAATCCGAAGGCTCCGCCGGCGATAAACAAAATACTTCAATCTGCGCTCCTGTGTCTTTGCGAAAAAGCAAACGAGCATGAATCACCCGCGTGTTATTGAAAATCATGAGACTGTTTGAAGGAATAAATTCAGGCAACGACGAAAAAACAGAGGAAGAAATGTTGCCATTATTATAAAAAAGAAGTTTTGAACCATCCCGTTTTTCGAGCGGATATTTAGCTATTTTTTCATCGGAAAGAATATAATCAAAATCGGAGATTCGGAGCTGTTCTATCGCACTATTTTTCATTTTTCAGCTTTCCCCTTTGGATATTTTTCAAATAATTGTCACATTTGTCCGGCAAAATTAGTCATCTTTGCAATCTCAACAAAAAATAAAGGGCGACAATACAAACCTTTTGTCATTTTTTTTATCTAAATTACGATACAATCAAAATCAAAATAAACAATGAATAAACTGCAAGTTGGAGATACTATCCGTTTTTTAAATGCCGTGGGTGGCGGAAAAGTAAAAGGATTTTTGAATAAACAAGTGGCGATTATAGAAGATGAATACGGTTTTGATATTCCTGTATTAATTTCCGAGTGCGTGGTTATCGAATCGGCAAAGGAAGAAAAACTCGAAGTCGAAGAAGTTGCCGAAATTGCACCCACCACCGAAACCGGGATAGAAGTCCGGGACGAAGTGGAAGAAACCCCCGAAGGAGAAAAAATCACCACTTGTCTTGCCTATTTGCCCATCGATAAAAAAAATCTTTCGACCACCGCCTATGAATGCTACTTTGTCAACGACAGCAATTACTATTTGTTTTTCACTTACCTCGGTCGCGATGATAATGCCGAATGGAAAACCCGATACAAGGGAGTGATCGAACCGAATACAAAAATTTTTCTGGAAGAATTCGATAAGTCGCAACTCAACGAAATGAAAAGGGTATGCGTGCAATTTATCGCTTTTAAAACAAACAAACCTTTTGAATTGAAAAACCCCTGTTCGGTGGAATTGCGTATCGATCCGGTGAAATTTTACAAATTACATGCATTTCGCGAAAACGATTACTTCAACGAAGACGCTCTTGTGTATTACATCACACGAGACGATATACCCGAACGGCCGATGACTATTTCACCGGAAGAAGCAGAACGTTTCTTGAAAGAAAAAAAACATGCCGATAGAAAACCCATCCGCACGCAAAAAATCGAAAAAGCCAAAAAAGAAGCCATCATTGAGGTAGATTTGCATATCGATCAATTGCTTGATACAACAGCAGGAATGTCCAACGCGGAAATACTGGACTATCAATTGCAGAAATTCAACGAAGTTATGCAAGAAAACCTTCACCGAAAAAATCAACGAATAGTATTTATCCACGGCAAAGGAGAAGGCATATTGAAAAATGCCATTTTAAAAGAACTGAAGAGTAAATACAGAAAATGTTATGTACAGGATGCATCGTTTCAAAAATACGGATACGGTGCAACAATGGTTATTATTAAATAAATTCGAAAAACTTGGAATCACAAAACCAAATTAGAAGAAATGAAAAAATCGATCGTATTTTTGTCTGCTTTAATTGCCATTTTATTTTTCTCGGGATGCAATATCTGGAACCGGATAACCGGAACCTATAATTTTTCGCAATGCGAATTTACTTACAATTCTGTGGATAACATCCAATTGGCGGGAATAAACTTAGGGAATGGTTCGGGTATGTCGTTAGCCAATATGGCTGCCATTGCCACCATTTTAGCGGGTGGTGGCAATCTGCAGACCATTCCGTTAAACATGAAATTAAAAATAAACGTGAAAAACCCCAATCAGACCCCGGCCTTCCTAAATGCCCTTGATTATACTGTCGAAATCAACGATTTGAAATTCATAACAGGGAAAATAGACATCCCTATCCGTATCGAGCCCCAACAAACCACCGTTTTGCCTTTGAGCATAAACGTAGATCTCAAAAATCTGATGGATCGATACTCTCAACAACGGGTTGCCAATGTATTGAATTCGTTTTTGGGCATCTCGCCCGATGAAACAAAAGTCGTGGTTAAGCTCAAGCCAAAAGTGATGGTTGGCAAAACACCCATCAAAGCCCCTGCTGCCATTCCGGTAGTATTTACTTTCGGCGGAAAATAGGGAATATTGCTAGATATCAGAGCTATATTCGGCAAAAAGCATCAAATGAACACTCTATCATTGATCCTAAAACTCCCTTGCTCCTTTTTTAGATTTTCCCGGAGCTTTAAAACCGGCCGATAATCAAACCAACCATCCCCAAAAGAAAAAAGTGTTCAAGTTACACCATATTTGCAATCAAAGAAATAACGATATACGCCAAAATGCCGATTGCAATGCCAAAAATACCCCACAAGGCAATAAAGGCAATCATAAGAACAACAAGCAAAATCTGTTTCTCGTTTCCTTTGAATCTTAATGCGGCTATTTTGAAGGAAAACATGGGAATATTGGAAATCATCAACAATGACAAAACAATAATAAATCCCAAGGTTAAATAAAACAAAGCATCGTTCGCAGGGGCAATGTTTCGAACACCATAACAATAACTTATCCAAAACAATGCATTGGCAGGAGTAGGCAGTCCGAGAAAAGAGGAAGTCTGTTTTTCATCCAAATTAAATTTTCCGAGGCGCAATGCCGAAAAAACCGGGATTAGATAAGCCGTGAAAGGAAGATAAAGCGAAAGATCCACCAAACAAAGAGGGTAAACCGAAAAATTGCGTAACAAAACAAACACGGCCGAAGCGGGAGCAACACCAAAACTCACCACGTCTGCCAACGAATCGAGTTCTTTGCCGAGAGGTGAAGACACCCCCAAAAGGCGTGCGGCAAAACCGTCGAAAAAATCAAACACAGCCGCAATCAACACCCAAATCACTACACCCAAAAAATTTTCGGAAAAAGCCATTGTAAGAGCAATGCACCCCGAAAAGAGATTCATCATGGTAAACGCATTGGGAATATGTTTTTTCATTTCTTAAAATAAATTTACGTGATAATTTTCAATTCACCCTCGCAAAAATAATTCCCCTTTCGTAAATTTAGCCCACATTAATGCCAATAGCAGAAATAATAGGAGATAAATTTACTTAAATACGAGAATCTCGACAAAAATACCACTTTTTAGTCGCAAAAGAATAAAACATCCATATAAAAGAAACATTAAAGAAACATTGGTGAATTCAACCCACAAGAGCATTTTTTCACAACGACGAGAAAAATCGTTGTGAAGGTAATGTGTTTATGTTGGGTTGACGATCAGACGGGCACTCGGGATAGAGCGTTGGGCACGTCAGGAACATTGCGCACGTCGGGCATATTGGGGACATCGGGCATTCGAGGAAGTAGGCTGGGTACGCCAAGGGCGTCAGGCACTTTTGAGGGTACGTTGCGCATGTCGGCAATTGCCTGCCGGGATTCTTCCGAAAAGTCCATATGGAGCAATCCACTGCTGCGTTTCATGCGTTGTGCTTCCGCAACGTCCGGCACTCGAGAGAGTAGATCGGGGACATCAGGGGCATCATACTTTTGCGGCTTTTCGAATTTATCCTGTTCGCCTCGTTCATCCCACTTATTTAATTCGTCTCGGTCTCGTTCGTTCCGTTCGTTCCGTTCGCTCTGGCTGCCTTGCATGTCCGGGTTGCTCCGATGTTTCCTGCTTTTCGCTCTTTCCTTCGCGGCCGATCGACGTCCTTTCCGCACGGCAACCGTCCTACGGTAATAGACAAGCAGGCGGTCCAATTCGCCGATCAACTCCGCATACCCGTTTTGCCCGTCCAGCTCGGCAAAAGACACCGGCATGCCCATCAGCAGCTTCACCGCTTCGTCCACCGATTTGCGGATGACGCGGGCTGTTGGGCCTTTCCTTGCGTGCCCAATCGTCGTTGCGTTTCAAAAAGGCTGCACCGAAGGCATCGTTCGTCTCGCGAAGGCTCTCCACGAGCGGCATCAGGTGCAGGGCATCCAACGCTTCGCGCAGTGACGCATCGTCGACTACATCCCGCAGCATTTCGTTCACGCGCCGCGTCTGCGCAACGCGGCTGCCGTTTACAAGGCGCTTCCCCTGCTTGTCGAGCCAAAAACGCAACACCGCGGCCGGTTCACTCTCCTCTTTTAAGGGCGACCACAAGGCCGCCTTCACCCGCATGTCGAGCGAGATCAACGTACGACGGCGTTTTTCCGACAACTCGTCCAACACGACCGTCAGTTCGTGCTTGCGCTATTCCGATCCGACGCAACACAGGGCGGGAAGGTGCGATTTCACCTTTGCGGCCGCTTTCGTTACGTACGGATTGTCAATGGGACAATCGTCGAGGATGCCGCACAGCTGCTCGATCAATTGGGCGTGTTTGTCGTTCCTCAACAGCGCCATCCAACTCAACTTGAATGTCTGCATAATCAACGTTTTTAACAAAAAAAACCCCTGCTAGGTAAGGAGCGTATTGTCTTGCACAAGACAAAACAAGCCGTTGCCTATGTGACAAAGGCACGAAAAAATAGTGCACGATGTAATGCCGACCGCTATTTGGCGCACTTTCCGAAAACGGAATGTAAAGCCCGCAAACCTTGCGGTCGGATATCGACAACATACTTTCAGCGGGATCAATCTTGCGATCGAACGCCGACATGTATACTTGCAACAGAGCCACTGTTGCGGTCAATTATCGGGAACGTACTTGCAGTAGGAGCAACGTTGCGGTCGAATATGAGGGCAAGGTTGCGGCAAATACTGTGGTTTGGGCTTCGTTGCGATATCGAAATCAGAAAAGGGTCGTAAAATCGTTCCGAGACAAAAAGCGACGTTAGAAAAGGAAGAGAAAATATTTCCGGAAGTAAAAACGACGTCCGGAAAGGAGGAGAAATATTTCTCCCATTTCAAAAATTCACATAACGATGAAAGGAAAAAGCAAGGCACCCATTAAGATTATAAACATGATATATGGGGATCGCCGGATGCGGAAAAGTTGCAAAAAATGCAACAAAGGGAAAGCATCAAACCATAATAGTAGATTAATTCGTGGAGATTACCGGACTCGAACCGGTCACCTCAACACTGCCAGTGTTGCGCTCTAGCCAGATGAGCTAAACCCCCAAAATTTTTCTGCAAAGATAAAGATTTTGTTTATATTTGCAATTATAACGGCAGCAAAAAATGACAAAAGAGCCGAAAGAACGAATCATTATGGGAATTGATCCCGGAACGCAAGTAATGGGATACGGTATATTGCGCGTAATTGACAACAAACCTTTCATGGAAGCAATGGGCGTGATACAACTCAACAAATATGAAGACCAATATCTGAGACTGGCAAAAATATACACCCGTGTAATTAATCTTATTGAAGAATATCTCCCCGATGAAGTAGCTATCGAATCGCCTTTTTACGGAAAAAATGTACAAAGTATGCTCAAATTGGGACGCGCACAAGGAGTTGCAATTGCTGCCGCCATTTCTCGCGATATACCCATTTTTGAATATGCTCCGTTGAAAATAAAAATGTCCATAACAGGAAACGGACGGGCAGCAAAAGAACAAGTGGCTTACATGCTTCAAAAAATATTGCATATTCCCGACGAAAACATGCTGACGCCTCTTGACGCAACGGATGGATTGGCCGCAGCGCTATGTCATTTTTACCAATCGGATATCGGGGATGAAAAAGTGAAATACAAAAATTGGAAAGATTTTGCAAAACAAAATCGGAAAAGAATAAAAGGACTTTAAAGAAAAATTCATCCCGATATTTTTTATCTTTGCCACATGAATGAACTCGTTTCCCATATTGAATTTTTGCTTCATTCGCACGATTGCGTAATTGTCCCCAATTTTGGCGGATTCGTAATCAATACATGTCCGGTCAAGAAAAACGGACCGGCAACATTTGAAGCTCCTACATGTGAACTCATATTCAATCGGGATCTTACCTATAACGACGGCCTCCTGGTGGAGTCGTTCATGAAAACCAACGGAATCTCTTTTGAAACGGCATATAACCGCGTTGAAGCAGGTGTGGATGAGTTGAAAAGCGCATTACGGGAAAACAAGACGGTAGAATTTGGGAAACTGGGAACATTCCAAATAAACGAAGAGGGACACTATGTATTGACGCCTAACCCAACATTTGTGAAACCGGAGTTTTACGGACTCACAAATGTTTCCCTCAGCCCCATCCCTCATGTTGCAAAAACACAAAAAAAACACCGAACAACCATACAAAATATAGGAATTGGGGCTGCTGTGGCAATCACTGCCGCAGCAATTCTGTTTCTGTCGCCACTGAACAAAAACGGCTACCTGAGGCAGAATGCCAAAATGATATGGGAAAGCGGTTTATTCCGAAACAATGTCGCAAAACATACTCCTCGCAAAACCGCAAACCATCCAAAAGTAACTACCTCTGCAAATGTCGTTGGAGAACGAAACAACAAAAAGGCTGTGTCCCAAACCGATGCCGTAATAAATGCACCTCCGAAAAAGTCAAAGGATGCAACGACACAACCCATTGTGAAAAAATATTATGTAGTGATGGGAGTTTATGAGACGCGCAAAGTAGCAGAAAAAATGAAAAACATGCTTGAATCCGAAGGCTTCACCCAAACTTCATGGATCGAACGTCCGGGTAGAATTGATGTTTATGCAGCCTCATTTGCCGACCGAGATTCAGCCAAAAACTTTCTAAAAAAAGTTCATTCGCAATATCCTCACCATCGTGACGCATGGATACTGAAATATTAAAAATGGTTGGAAAACACATCACACTAATCCCTTACGGCGGCTCTGATAGGGAACACACATTTTGAAAATGTAATAATATGATGGCAGAAAAAACGATTTTTTGTATATTTGCCAAATAACAAAACAGTGTAGTCATTTATAAAAAAGAAAAACATGAATATCGGAAAATTGATCAATACAATAGGAGTGGTTTTGCTTACTATTCCTCTTTCTGTTTCGGCAATTCAATTGTCCTCTTTCAGCAAAAATCCGTCAAGCAACAATTCATTGACAAAACAGAGGGAGATCCCACCAACATCGGGAACAGACAAAATTGTAAAAGAACCCGATATCGATCCCATGTTTACCGGAGGAACAGCCGCAATGCACAAATTCATAACATCTACCTTAAATTACCCAAAAGAGGCTATTGAAAAGAATATCGAAGGAT
>FZPS01000009.1_pt61 | contig 24826 bp, 17 predicted proteins | sample 1817821 | NCBI WGS metagenome assembly FZPS01 (sample SAMEA104158645, study PRJEB21678) | metagenome | place: Germany | collected 2015-04-21 | reverse complement strand
AGGATAAAACCAACTTTGAAAATCAAAGAGCCCAATGTTGTTAACTATGTAGGCAAAACCGAGAGCCATTAAGCCCCAGCTGATCACATAGAGGAAAAGAAATACCCGCCGCCGGGGAATGAAATATAAAAACAGCATAACTGCCAGAGTCCAGCCCAGTGGTGAAAGAGCATGATGCCCCAAGACATAAAAGATGCCTTGGTTTTTAAAGCTTATAATTCCCAAAATGTTTTGCAGTAAGGTTACATTAAAAACATCGCCGAGACCACCTATTAAAAAACCGTACATCAAGTATTCCCTAAACAGTTCCCGGGGGATCATAATCAGCGCAAGAATCAGCGTGGAAAATACGAAGATTGGATAAGCAAGCTCAACAGCGGTCACTGCTATCCCTCCTTAATGGTTAGATACCATTATTGTTGCCAGTATTTGCTTGACCTATGTGATCTTGTGGTATGTCTTGGCTGGAAAATATCGTTCAGCTATAATGAAAGATGGAAACAGAGGTGGATATAATGCTGGAAGTTAAAGCTGAGTTTGCAGATCTAAATTTATTGATTGAGTACGGAAAGATTTCGATTGCTTTTTATGTTGAAAGGGAATATGAAGTTGTTCCCGTGGAAAACGGCTTGGGTGGTCTGCTGCTGCAAGAGATCCAGCCGGATCTTCCTTACTGGGTAGATCATGACGCAGGTGAATCACCTGAAGTTTGGTGGAGTACATGGGATATGAGTAAATGGGGAGTTATCTCGGCGTTTTGGAACGGCGAGCTTGTTGGCGGTGGGATCGTTGCCCGAGACACATCTGGGATCGGGATTCCGGAAGGGCGCCGTGATTTAGGCCTGCTCTGGGATCTGCGGGTGGCAGACGAGTTCCGGCAGCGGGGAATTGGAACGGCTGTTTTTAATGCTTGCGCTGATTGGTCGCGCAAACAGGGATTAAAACAGCTGAAGATAGAAACGCAGACCTACAATATTGGCGCTTGTAGGTTTTATGCTGGGTTAGGCGCAGTGCTGGGAGCAGTTGACTGTTACGCATATCCTCAGCTTCCCAGAATCAAACAGCTGATTTGGTATTATGATTTATAGGTTGAAAAAGGGGACCGAACTGCGGCTCGGATCCCCATAACTATATACTTCCTATCTTCCTGAAATGGTAATACCGGAAAATCCGATCCACGGATAAATTCCGGCGCCATAATCTACTCGCTCTCGGGAGATATCAATGATATTCTGCATCATGTCGATCAGGTTGCCGGAAATCATGGTTTCGCTGATTGGATATTGAATCTTGCCGCCCTCGATATAATAGCTGTTTTTAGCTACGCCGGAGAAATCTCCGTTTTGGCTGGGATTGCCCCCGGAGAAGCGGGCCAGCAGGATTCCCCGGTCAATTTGACTGACCATTTCGTCCAGGGTCTTATCGCCTGGTTCAATAATGTAGCAGCCGCCGCTGTTGGGACCCCGCTTCAAGCCGGTTTTGTTGGCTCCATAAAGGCTGAGCAGGAAAGTCTGCAGAACTCCCTGGTCAATAATGGTGCAGTTTTCAGCCAGGTATCCGTCGCCGGTAACAAAGTACCCATCGGCAATTTCATCGGATGTTGGACGGGAATGGATAGTTAGGCGCGGGTCAGCTACTTTTTCTCCCAGTTTGTCTTTGTATACACTTGTTCCAGAAATCAAGGCACCATCGAAAATCGTGATTCCAAACAGATAGCTGAGGAAATCTGCCAGGCAGTCCGGCGTGATGATCACATCACCCACAAATTTACCGGATAAAGGCTTGGTTTCAAGCTGCTCGCAGGACTGGGCAAGAAGAGCAGCTAGACTTCCGCACTCCAGCAGTTCCAGATTAAGATTGTGGGCAGAGAAGCCGGTATAGTTAAAAGATGAGCTTTTCTCGCCATCATTGCCTGAGAACATGGTTGCAAAGCGATAAATCCCTTTGTTTGTGCTGAAATCAACGCCATTAGTATTTGTAAAAAGACTGCTGCTGTGGGTGAAGTCTAGATAGACATTTTCCAGCATAATATTGGGGTACTGCGCTTTGACTTCGCTAATGAACTGCTCCAACCGCCGATACATTAATTCTTGGTCCGGTTCACTTGGACCGGTTGTAAACTCTTGGGCCGGTTGAAATTCTGCGATAGCATGAGCCGGATCCGGTTCACTTGATTCCGCTATTTCTATTACCGTCTCGATCGCTTTATCAATAGTTTCTCGATCGAGTTTATTAACACTGTAGGCTCCATTTTGATTATTCTTGATTACATTGATGCCGAGTCCGTTGTTGAAGACAGTGCGAATTAACGAGATATTTCCGGCTTCAACATTCATCTCGTACTTAGTGCTCTTAGAAAGCTGGCAGTCAGCATGATCGATTCCTCTTGCTTTCAGCTTCTCAAGGGTATAATTTAGAATATCTCGCTCGGTCATTTTTACCGCCCTCCTATATTTACTCGACATTTGATAGCCGGGCCGCCCATTCCTACCGGCATCGGCTGCTTCTTGCCGCACATACCTGATACCAGCCATTTCATTTCATCAGAAACCATGGTTACCGTTTTAAGCATCTCAAAGGCAACTCCGGATATGGTTGTATCAAAGATAGCCCGACCCAGCTTGCCGTTTTTAATCTCATAGCCTAAAACAACTCCAAACATAAACTCACTGGTTGTATCAGCCTGCCCGTTGCTGGGGCGAATTAAGTAATATCCATCTTCAATAGAGCTGATCATATCATCTAAGCTGTCTTTTCCTGGCATAATCGCAGTGTTCCGCATCCGAATCAGAGGCTCATCAGAAAATGACCAGGCCCGAGCATTTCCGGTCGGCGCCACATTAAAATGCTGCGCGCTTTCTTTGCTGTGTAAATATGATTTGAGGATTCCTTCTTCAATAATTACTGCATCGCGAGCGTTTGTACCCTCATCGTCAACAAATATCGGCATAGGACAGATTTCACCGAGTGCATGATGGGCAAAATCAACTAAGGTGACCAGTGGACTGGCAACCTGCTGGTTCATAGCCTTGGCTGCAACAGAACCGCCCAGAACCAAATCGGCCTCAGTTGTATGGCCAATGGCTTCATGGGCCAAAATGCCGCCTAATTCTGCGTCAAGGATGCATTCTTTCAAGCCCGGTTCCGCATAAACTCCCTCAAGTTTGTGGCGGAGATGCTCATAAAGCGCATCGATTTGCGGAAACAAATCAGCCGGGTCCTCAAACACGTCTTCAAACTGTCCGCGGGAACCAAACACATCATACAGTTCGATTGGTCTGCCGTCTTTCTCTGAAGTCAGGCTCACTGAAATCAGTGTGCGGGGATTGAGAGAATAGGAGTAAGATCCATCGGCAGTAATCAGCTGTTTTTCCATGTCCAGACAGTTTAATCCTACATATCTGCTGACAAGATCGGGATATTTCGCAGCAATATAATCGTCGATCTGTTTAACAAAATCAATCAGCTGCTTTTGCGATAAGCGCTGTTTGTTAGTGGAAAAATCGTGCTCAGCGGTTACCGGAGCTGTCGGCAGAGGTGGCTTCTGCTTGTTTTGTTTACTGTCTAAGAAAGCTGCGTTATCAGAGGCTGCTTTCAGTACTTGGCGGATGTTATCATCATTTAAGTCCGGACTGGAAGCGAAGCCCCAGGAACCATGCTGATATACTCGGGCGGAAATACCGCTAGATGCCGATTTCACATTCCGCGTATTGCTGCCCTTTAAAAATCCAATTGATAGACTGCGGTTCTCCTGTGCTCTTAATTCTGTATAGCCTGAGAACAAAGAACTGTACTGCTTCAAGTCAAGTAAGTGCAAATCTGACCCTCCTCATGTCGTAACGATACTTCTACATTAGCCATTAATTGGCAGCATTCCTTTTAATCAGCGGTTGATGATGAAAATATGTTGTTTATTAAGCTTAATGTAGTATATAATCAGGACAAAGCACGCAGAGGTGATGGGAGTGGAAGTATTAAGAATCGGTTCGACTGACTGTCTGCAGGGAGACGTAAAAGTTCCGGGCGATAAATCGATTTCGCACCGAGCAGTGATGCTGGGAGCACTTGCTGATGGGAAAACCACAGTCACCAATTTTTTAGCAAGTGATGATTGCCTTGGGACTGCTGCCTGCATGCGGCAGCTCGGCATTGACATAGAAATGCATGGCGATGAGCTGATTATCTCTGGGCAGGGATTAGATGGACTGACTGAGCCAGATAATCTGCTTGATGTTGGCAATTCCGGTACCACAATTCGCCTGTTGAGCGGAATTTTAGCAGGCCAGAACTTCACTTCGTTTATTACCGGAGATGCTTCTATCAGAAGGCGCCCCATGGATCGGATTGTCAAACCATTAAAGCTGATGGGCGCAGAGATCATCGGCCGCAGTGGGGACCAGCGGGCTCCCCTGGCTATCCGCGGTGGAAATCTGCAGCCGATTACGTACCGCACCGAAACCGCCAGCGCTCAGGTAAAGTCAGCAGTTTTATTGGCGGGGCTTTTCTGCGATGGCTGGGTTGAGGTGATTGAGCCAGCAAAATCTCGAGATCATACCGAGATTATGCTCGAGGCTTTTGGTGTCCCGGTGGAGGTTGATGGTTTAAGTGTCAGGGTGAAGGGCAGACAGCCGTTAACAGGCTGTGAGATTGCGGTTCCGGGCGACCTTTCTTCAGCCGCATTTTTCATTACCGCAGCCTGCATTGTGCCCAATGCTCAGCTGCGTATATCCAATGTAGGGCTGAATCCCAGCCGCACCGGGATTATCGATATCTTGAAAATGATGGGCGCAGAAATTACGATTATCAACGAAAGAAAGAGCATGGGAGAAGCTGTCGGTGATTTGATTGTGGAAACCAGCAGGTTGAAGGGGATCACCATTGGTGGGGAACTGGTTGTGCGGGCAATTGACGAAATCCCTGTGCTGGCAGTAGCTGCAGCCAGCGCCGAAGGAGTAACGGAGATTCGCGATGCTGCAGAGCTTAAAGTCAAGGAGAGCAATCGACTTGCCGCGGTGGCGGCTGAGCTGTCTAAATTAGGCGCTGAAATTAGCGAGCTGCCCGATGGGCTGCGGATAAAGGGCGGCAAGCGCTTAATCGGTGCACCTGTCAGCAGCCATCATGATCACCGGATTGCTTTAGCCCTAGCTGTGGCAGCTTTAGCAGCTGAAGGCGAAACTTACATTGCCGGTGCGGAATGCATGGCAGTGTCTTATCCTCATTTTCCTGAAGTACTGGCGAAGATCGGAGGGAAGATAATCAATGGGTGATTACAGGCAGAATGCTGAAGTATATAGGTTGGAAGTAACAACTCCCACCGCAGCCTATCCAATCATTATTGGAACCGGATTGCTGACCCATGCCGACAAATATCTGGAGCAAACGCCTAAGATCAGGAACCTTGCTGATGTGCTGATCATCAGCAATGATACAGTATATCCTCTTTATGGAGAGGCTTTAAAAGCTCAGCTGGTAAACAGCGGCAGAAATGTATATGAATACATAATTCCCGATGGTGAAGTTTACAAAACCTGGGATACGGCAGAGAAGATCCTAAGCTTTGCCCTTAAGCACCAGCTTTCCAGAAAAACCTTGATAATAGCTCTTGGCGGTGGAGTGGTGGGGGATCTGGCAGGCTTTGCTGCATCAATCTATTTACGGGGAGTACCGCTGGTACAGATTCCTACTACCCTGCTGGCCCAAGTTGACAGCAGTATTGGCGGTAAAACAGCGGTGAATCATCCGTTAGGAAAGAACTTAATCGGCGCGTTTTACCATCCGGAGCTGGTATTAATTGATCTGAGCACCTTAAATACACTGCCGCGCCGAGAGTTTTTGGCCGGGTTGGCGGAAGTGATCAAGTATGGGATTATCTGGGATGCTGACCTATTCGAAACATTAGCAGCTGAACGGGAGCAGATTCTAGCCTGCAATCCAGCTTGCCTTGCACCGGTAATCAACCGCTGCTGTGAGATCAAAGCAGAGATTGTTGGGCAGGATGAGCGGGAGCAAAGCCTGAGAGCGATTCTCAACTATGGTCACACTATCGGCCATGCCCTGGAGCGGATTACCAAGTACTCAGAATACCGCCATGGAGAAGCGGTTGCGATTGGAATGGCGGCAGCGGCGAAGATCAGTGAACTAATTGGCATGATCAGTCAGACAGAGAGCAGCCGGATTATTGACTTAATTGCCCAGTATCAGCTGCCGACGCGGCTGCCTAGAATTTCTCATGACAGTATTCTAGAAGCAGTGAAATATGATAAAAAAGCAGTCAGGGATCAAATCTTTTTTGTCCTGTCTCGGTCTATTGGGGAAGCAGCTGTTGTAAACGTTTTCGAGAAATACGGCACAACTGCTGTTAGAAAAGCCCTTACTTTGATCGAATAAGAAAAATTGGTTCCTGTCAAGCAAGTTAAGACACTACCTCCCAGCTAGAGGTAGTGTTTTTTCATACAGAGACAATATAAATGTAAAAGAACGCATTTGTTTGTTATGAAAAAATAAATTAATGAAGGAAAAACGACTTTTGTATTGAAAAGGTAAAATAAAGGTTATTGATAACGTTACCAATCCAGTGGACAGCTTTGGGGTGAAAACATTGACAACATTAAAAGAGGTTGCACGGAAGGCGGGAGTATCCGTATCAACCGTTTCCCGGGTGGTTAATGGATATGAACATGTATCAGATGAAGTGCGGCGGAGGGTTAATCAGGCCATCCATGAACTAAACTACCAGCCAAATTTATTGGCCAAAGCTCTGGTTAGCGGAAAAGACACAAGACAGATTGGTCTATTAATCTACGATGTGTCTAATGCGTATTATGCGGAAATAGCGGGGGCAGTAGAAAATGTTGCATATCAAAGTGGTTATTCCGTTATTCTCTGCAATTCCTCTAAGGGCAGAAATACCACCACCTATCTGCAGACTTTCATTCAGCGCCAGGTTGATTGTGTTGCAATTGCTACCGGCCAACTAGAAGAGAGCGATGTCCGCTGTTTAGAAAGATTGATTGAGCGCAATATTCCCATTGTAATCAGTCGGGAAAGGCACTGGAGCTGCAACCACCTCCTTGAACCATTTAATGGCAAGATCAGTTTTATCGATCTGGATTATTATTCGGGAGCCAGGCTGGCCGCTGAATATTTGATTTCCCTCGGTCATGAGCAGATCGCCCTTTTATGCGGGCTGCCCGAAGAAGAGTTTAGCGAGGATCCCCGCATTAAAGGGATAAGAGAGGTTTTACAAGCTTACAATTTAAGTTTAGATCCAGATTTAGTTGTAAAAAACCTTGGCTTTAATCAAACTGCCGGTGCCCGTGGGATGCTGGAGCTCTTGTCACGCAAAAAGCCTTTTTCAGCAGTAATTGCTTACAATGATCTCCTGGCAATCGGCGCTTTAGCAATTCTGCGTGAGGAGGGTTTTAGGGTTCCGCAGGATATCTCAGTAATGGGATTTGATAATGTTGAAGCCAGCCAGTACTGCTACCCGGAGTTAACAACAGTGGACGTTTTAATAAGTGAGCAGGGTGTGTTTATGACTAACGATCTGCTGGCACAGATCAAAAATATGCGTCCGCCAATGCAGAGACGGATACCAGCGGAGCTGGTTGTCCGGCAGAGCACCGGTGTAAATAAGGGAAAAAAGATCTGGAGTTAAACGGGAAAGGTTAATAGTAGTGTGGGGTACAAATCCGACTGAAGCGTGAGGTGTATACATATGGCTAGCATTAAGAATGGTCTGCATTGGTACGACACTGCAGGCAATACAATTAGTGCCCATGGCGGTGGGTTTCTGCAGAAGGGTGAGTATTTCTACTGGTTTGGAGAAAACCGTCACGGTGATAAGCTTATTTCCTGCTATCGCTCTGTAGACTTAGTTAACTGGGAATTCTGCAGTGATGTTGTTACACAACACACTCATCCGGAATTAAATCCCTCAAACTGTGAGCGGCCAAAAGTTATCTATAATGAGCAAACCGGAAAATACGTGATGTGGCTGCACTGGGAAAATGGCTATCATTATGGTGAAGCCCGCTGTGCAGTGCTGGTTTCAGATACTGTAGACGGAGCCTATTCTTATCTTCGCAGTTTTCGCCCGGAAGGCCATATGTCGCGGGATTGTACTTTGTTTCAAGATGATGACGGCACAGCCTACTTTATTTCCGCCGCTAACGAGAATGCCGATCTGCATGTATATCGCTTGACTGATGATTATTTGGATATAGCCTGCTTAGAACAGATTTTGTGGCCGGGTCAAAAGCGGGAAGCACCCTGTGTGTTCAAAAGAGGAGATTACTATTTCTTGATCACATCGGGATGCACCGGATGGCATCCTAATCAGAGTAAATATGCCTATGCTGAAAGCATAACCGGCCAATGGTCACCCCTGTTCGATCTTGGATCTCCTACTACATTTGATACCCAGCCGACTTACATTCTGCCCATCCGCGGCAGTAAGGAAACGGTGTATTTATACATCAGTGACCGCTGGGACCCGGTTGATTACCATAATTCCACTTATGTGTTTCTGCCTTTGGAATTTAGAGATGCAACAACTGTGGAGCTAAAGTGGGCAAGTGAGTTAGAGATCGATGTTAAAACCGGAGAATATGCAGCGATAGTAAACAAGCTTGATCCGCCGCGGTATCGAATTTGTTCAGCTGTGCGCTACTTGACCAGCGGCGAGTCTCAATCACTGAAATCAAAAGTGACCGGCAGGAATCTTTCTTACAAGGATGAGAACCAACTTTGGTTGGTTGAAAATATAGACGGGGACATTATCAGACTGCAACACTATGTGAGCGGTAGATATTTAGAACCAGAAAACGGCAGTCTGGACGCGGGAGCAGCGGTGGTTTTAGCAGATAGAGAAGACCATCTTAAGCAGGAATGGATTAAACTTGACGAAGGAAAGGGCTTTGTTAAGCTCCAGAACAGACACAGCGGTCTGGTGTTGGCCTTACATCAAAACGGCAGAGAACACGTTTTGATTCAAGCAGATCTAAATCCGCGCGGAGGCGGGCAGTGGAATCCTCAATCCTTTTTGTTGGCTGAAGTGTATGCCTAGGTCGAGTAGATAGCGAAGAGGGTGATGATATGAATAGGCTGCAAAAACTGATCTTGATTCTAATGCTAACTCTTATGGGCAGTCAGTTTGCTTTGTTAGGCGTTCAAGCCCAAATCCCCGCTTACAATCACTATATTTCCCAGTTTCAGGACACGGAGCAGCCTGAGTTTGAGTACATCATTCCCGGGGGCAGTTATACGGTAGGAGAGAATGCCCAGAGAATTAGCGAGTATGGCGGTGTTCAGGGAGATTTTGTTCTCACTGGCGAGACTGGCTTTGTGGAATGGGAGGTTGACATTGCAGAGCCAGGTCTTTACAATATTGAAGTTTTATATCATCCGTATCCCGGAAAAAGTATAGCCGCTGAGCGTGAGTTAGTTTTAAACGGCAGGCGGCCATTTGTCGATGCAGAGTTTTTATCATTTCCTCGAGTTTGGACTGATGGTGGGCCGATAATTGTTGATAAGAACGGCAATGAAATTCGGCCTAGACAGGTGGAAGCCCCAATGTGGCAGCGGATTCCGCTGCGGGACTCATTAGGTTATACACCTGAACCGTTCAAGTTTTATTTCGACTCAGGTATAAATACAATTCGTTTTAATTCACAAGCAGAACCGCTGGTGATTGGTGAAATCAGGATTTATCAGGTGCCACAGTTGAAACCTTATGCGGAAGTCTATCAAAGCTATCAAGAACTAGGTTATCTCCCAACCAAGAATATTGTGATCGAAATTCAAGGAGAAGAAGCAGTTTACAAGTCTGATCCTACTTTGTTTGGTGTCTTTGATCAGGGTGATCCCACGATGAAGCCGTATCACCCGGTGCAGATCCGCATCAATTCCATCGGAGGACACCGCTGGGCATTGGCTAATCAGTGGATTACCTGGAAATTTGAAGTACCTGAATCAGGTTTGTATAAGATTGCAATTAAAGGCAAGCAGAATCAACTTCGGGGTTTTTATGCCAACCGCCGTATTTATATTGACGGTGAGGTCCCTTTTCAAGAACTGAATGCGGTTGCTTTTCCCCATTCTACCAGCTATTACATGAAAACGCTTGGAGTTGACGAGACTGGCAGCGAGTATCTGTTTTATTTAGAAGCCGGTGAACATGAACTAAAATTGGAAGTTGTGATTGGAAATTTAGTGGATTACATCCAACAGGCTAAGGATAACCTGTATGAACTAACCTCTTTATATCGTCAGATTATGATGATTACCTCACCAAATCCGGATCCGCTGCGGGCTTATCAGCTGGAGAACAAAATACCGGATTTAATCGAAAATATGGAGATTCTGCGGGATAGTTTTATCGACATCCAAACTCACTTTGAGGAGTATACCGGTGAGGCCGGGGGACATGGGGTGATTCTCACTACAATCATCTTTATGCTGGATCGCATGATTGATCGCCCAGACCGAATTCCCAGTTTGCTGGGGGAATTCAGGGATAATATCGGTTCATTGGGTCAGTGGATCACCGATACCGAATCTCAACCACTGCAGATAGATTATATTCTGGTCGCATCGCCCGATTACAAACTGCCGCGGGCTGAAGCTACGTTTTCTCAGCGTGTTAAACATGAAGTGTTGGCCTACATTGGTTCGTATACTCATGACTATTCTGAGATTGGCGACATTACCGGGCCGGACAGTCCGGATTACGAGAGCAGTGATGTGCTGCAGGTCTGGATTGGATTAGGAAGGGATCAGGCCCAGATCCTCAAGCAGCTGATCCAAGAAACATTTACACCCGCTACCGGTATTGCTGTCAAACTGCAGCTGGTTAACGATATGCAGGGTCTGCTGATTCCTGCCATTATTGCCGGTACAGCGCCTGATGCTGCCTTGGGAGCAGCCAACATGGATCTGGCTTTTCGGGGTGCCCTCATGGATTTAACGCAATTTCCGGATTTTGAAGAGGTGGCCAAGCGCTTTAATAAAAGTGCATTTGTCCCTTACCGTTTTCGTGATTCGATCTATGGATTGCCGGAATCCCAGAGCTTTTCGGTGATGTTTTACCGGAGGGATGTTCTCGAAGATTTAGATTTAACACTGCCGCAAACTTGGGATGATGTGCTTAGTTTAATTCCGGTTCTCCAGCGGCACAACATGGAATTTGGAATAACCGGTTTAGGCGGAGGATCGATGCCGAGTATTAATACCTTTATGATGTTTTTATATCAAAAAGGTGTCGCCTTGTATAAGGAAGACTGTATAGCTACTAATCTAGATTCTCGGGCAGTGGCCTTTACTTTTAAGCAGCTGACTGACTTCTTTACGCTCTACAATATCCCTCTGCAGTATGATATTGCTACTCGTTTCCGGCTGGGAGAAATGCCTCTGGTAGTAACTGATTATGGGTTATACAACACCCTGCAGGTGTATGCGCCTGAGCTGCGGGGAAAATGGGGTTTTACCTTAGTTCCAGGTACCGTTCAGCCTGATGGATCAATCAACCGGGCAGTGCCGGTAGGTTCTACCGGAGCAGTAATCTTAAACGGTTCTGATAAAAAGGATCAGGCTTGGGAGTTTCTAAAATGGTGGACCAGCAAAGATGTTCAGGTCGCTTTTGGGCGCGAGCTTGAAAGCTTAATGGGCAGCGCAGCTCGCTATGCAAGTGCCAATATTGAAGCAGTTATGGAACTGCCGTGGCGTCCGTATGAGATTGAAGTTCTGCTGAAACAGTGGGAATGGACCGAAGGAATTCCACCAGTACTTGGCGGCTATTACGTTACAAGGCAGTTCGATTGGCTGTTCCGAGCGGTAGTATTAGATCATGAGCCGCTGTGGGAGTCAATTCAGCATTATGATGAAGCTGCAAATAAGGAGATTGAACGCAAGCGCCGGGAGTTCGGATATGAAACAGATATTAACGAATTAGATGAGCGCTGGAAAGAATTATATTGGGAGCAGTACAGCCATGTTTACCGCTTGGATTTGAGCGATGAAGAGTTAAGTGCTTATGGTTTAATCCCCTGATGCAGAGCGAGGAGGTATAATCATGAAAGCGGCTGTCAAACCAGCGGTTGTTTCGGAAGGATTGGGGCAGCGGTTTGTGAAGCGGGTTAAGTATGAGTGGAACCGCTCGAAAACTTCATACTTGTTTATTGCTCCATTTATGATTTTGTTTACGGTATTTACAGTTGTTCCTGTCTTATTGTCGGTGGTATTAAGCTTTACGTACTTTAATACACTGCAGCCGCCTCAATGGATCGGTGTTGACAATTATATCAGGCTTTTTCTTGAAGATGATGTCTTTCTGATTGCAGTAAAGAATACCTTTATTTTTTCAGCAGTAACAGGGCCTTTAAGTTATTTTCTCTGTTTCGCTATTGCATGGCTGATTAATGAGCTGCAGCCAAAGGTTCGAGCTCTTTTAACACTGCTGTTTTATGCGCCGTCAATTTCAGGAAACGCTTATGTAGTTTGGCTGTATATTTTCAGCGGTGATATGTATGGCGTTCTCAATGGGCTGCTTTTGAATTGGGGTATCATCGACCAGCCGGAGCAGTGGTTGATTGATACTCGGTGGATGATGCCGATTGTAATCTTGGTGACACTCTGGATGAGTCTAGGCACCAGCTTCTTGGTGTTTATTGCCGGACTGCAGGGAATCGATCCGGAATTGTACGAGGCCGGTGCCATAGATGGGGTCCGCAATCGCTGGCAGGAGCTCTGGTATATTACTCTGCCGGAAATGAAGGGCTATCTGATGTTTGGAGCAATCCTGACTATTACTAATTCGTTCCAAGCAGCCGGTCAAATTACAGCTTTAGTGGGCTATCCTAGTACCGATTATGCGGTTCATACAGTAATGCAGCATCTGCAGGACTACGGCAATATCCGCTATGAGATGGGGTATGCTTCTACGATTGCAGTTGTGTTGTTTTTTGCCATGGTTGGTGCGCAGCAAATTGTTCAAAGGCTGCTGGCTAAAGTAGGTAAATAGGCTTAGATCAAGGAGGATGGCAGAATGAAATTTAAAATTTACCGAAAACGCCTTAATCGGGGAATAGGTGGAGATATCATAATCTTTGTGTTTCTATCTGCCGCAGGGATTTTTACCGCGCTGCCCCTTGTGTTTGCCATCAGCAATGCATTTAAGCCTTTAAATGAGCTGTTCTTGTTCCCGCCCCAATTCTTTGTGCGCAACCCGACGCTGCAGAATTTTTCCGATCTGTTTATACTTATGAATCAATCTTGGATTCCTTTAACCCGCTATATCTCAAATTCGCTGTTGATTGTCATCTTGGGGATGGTGGGCAACTTGTTCTTTGGCTCTTTGGCCGCCTTTGCCCTTTCGAAGCATAACTTTTTTGGCAAGCATGTGATTAATAGAATGATTGTTTTTTCTTTGATGTTTGCTCCTGCAGTTGTTCGGATTCCAAATTATTTAACTATTGCATTCTTAGGTTGGATCGATACATATTGGGCAGTGATCGTTCCTGCTTGGGCTTCAACTCTAGGATTGTATTTACTGCGCAATTTTATTGATGCTATGGTTCCAGAGTCGTTGTTAGAATCGGCACGACTTGATGGTGCCAGTGAGTTTAACATCTATTGGCGGATTGTGATGCCCATTGTTAAACCTGCGTGGCTTACCTTGATTATCCTCACCTTCCAACAGCTGTGGGGATTAACAGGCAGTGAGTATATTTATTCAGAAGCACTTAAACCTTTACCCTATGCTCTAAATCAGCTTGTACAGGGTGGTGTGGCGCGGCAGGGAGTTGGATCGGCTGCAGCCCTGCTGATGATGCTTGTGCCGATTACTGTGTTTATTATTAACCAGAGTCAGATTGTTGAGACCATGGGTCATTCAGGAATTAAGTAGAAGGAGACTTGACCGATGAAGACAAGCAGAGTTTGTTTATCACCTAACAGTCGAATCTGGTTTGGAACAGTTTCTCTTGTCCTAATTATGGCATTTATGGTTTTACCAGTGTCTGCCGCAGAAGCGCCGTATCAAAGCTACATCTATGATCAGTGGGGCAATCCAGTTCCGACACCAACACCATATGTAGTCGAACAGGTTATCAGCGGGGATGGACTTGGCATTGGGAGGCTTAACAATCCCCAGGACTTGTTTATTTGTGATGATGGAACCCTTTATGTAGTGGACTCCCGCAATAACCGGATTATTCACCTCGATCAGGAATTGTCTTTAGTTAGGATTATTGATGGCTTTGAATCGGAAACTGGATGGGAAACATTTAACAATCCCTACGGTATCTTTGCTGCTGCCAATGGGACATTATTTATCGCTGATACGGATAACCACCGGATTGTGCAGCTGGACCAAATGGGCAATCTGGAACAGATCATCACCTATGTTAAACCTGAGGGCTTGGAAATCGAGATCGTGGAATTTCTGCCGGCTAAAGTGGTTGTTGATCCGGTAGGACGGATCTTTGCGGCTGCACGCAATATCTTTGATGGACTGATGGAATTTAATGCAGATGGCACCTTTGTTGGCTTTGTCGGGGCACCTACAGTCCGGCCTAGTTTATATGATTTATTCTGGTACCGCTTTGCAACCAAAGAGCAGCGGGAGCGGAGGGCTATCTTTCTACCAATTGAGTACACCAATGTGACCTTAGACCGCTCAGGATTTATCTACGCAGTTGCTAAAGATGAAGTTCGGCGCTTAAATCCAACCGGATTGGATGTGTTAAATCGAGAAGGTCAGTGGCCGGTTGTGGGTGATGTAAATCTGCCTCCAGATACTAATTCTTCGTTTTTGACTGATATTACTGTTAATGATTATGGTATTTATCACGTGTTGGACTCAGAGCGGGGTAGAATCTTCGCCTATGATGATCGCGGCGAGCTGCTGTATGTATTTGGTGCAATTGGCCTGTATCAAGGGGCTTTCAGCCGTCCCAGAGCAATTGATACTGACGGTGAGCGTTTATTTGTCCTTGATGAGCAGCGCGGTCAAATTACAATATTTAAACCAACGGATTATGCTAAGAGCATTCATCATGCTAATCAATTGTATATGCTGGGGAAATTTGAGGAATCGACCGAGGCTTGGCAGCATGTGCTTAAATACAATAACCTCTACCCATTAGCCTACAGCGGTTTGGGCATGTCTGCTTTAAGGCAGGGTCAATACCAGGAGGCTGGACGGTATTTCCGACTCGGCAATAACCGCAATTATTATTCCAAAGCCTTTGCTTACCATCGCAAAGATGTTATTGAGGAAAATTTCCTGAAGATAATGGTTGGAGTTATTGCTGCGGTAATTGGTATTGTCATCATAGCTCGGATCCGCAGCGGTAGGGAGAAAACCATCTATGATGCCAGCAAAGTGAAGGGTTGGCGCCGCTTGGTGGATGCGCTGCGCTATGCTTTACATGTATGTGTTAATCCCATCGAAGGTTTTTGGGACCTGCGCTATGAGGGAAGAGGCAGTATGTCGGCAGCAATGATTATTCTGCTGCTAGCTTCAATCAGCTTAGTGTTTTTAAAACAGTACACGGCGTTCTTATTCAATTTTCGGGATGTAAGTCAGATTAATATCTTTGGAGATATAGGTACTTCAGCAGCAACATTTTTCTTGTGGTGTACAATTAACTGGGCTTTAACCACGCTGATGGAGGGCAAAGGCAATTTCTCGGATATTGTTATGGCTACAGCTTATGCCTTAACGCCGTTAATTTTGATTAACATTCCGATCACGATTCTCAGCAACTATCTTACCTTAGATGAGGGTTCTTACTACCATTTCTTTTATAATCTGGGGATCATCTGGACCGGAATCCTGATTTTCTGTGCCACAATGGTAACGCATCATTATACACCTACTAAGACGGTAGGTACCTGCGTGCTGAACATTGTGGGGATGGGAATCGTAGTGTTCTTAGGCCTGCTGTTCTTGAATATGGTCAGCATGTTGACTGAGTACTTTACGACTGTATATCGAGAAATCGTATATCGGCTCTAGTAAAGGGGGAGTTCACATGAAATGGCAGAGGCTGATTAAAAGTGGATTGCTGCTGTTAGGCTTGCTAGTTTTTGTGGTGCATACTGCTGCCGGTGAACCCCAGGAGTTAGCTGACATGCAGTTAGCAGCTGAAAATCAATTCCTGAGGCTGTATATCCATCCGGAAACAACAGAGATTGCGGTTTTTGAGAAAGCAAGCGGAGCGGTCTGGTACTCCAATCCGCCTAACTGGAATACTTTAGAGACTCAAGCCCGCGGTGAGGCAAAAGAGCAGCTCGGTGCCCAATTTCTGATCACGTATGACCGGTCGGACCGGCGCAACCGCCAGGCTAATAACTATACGCAGAGTATCAGCCATGGTCTTTTTGAGATTATCTCGATTCCTGATGGCGTGAGAGTGGAGTATTCATTGGGCAAGAAATGGTCTGATGATGATTATCTGCCGGTGATAATTGAACAGACAAAGATGGAAACAGAAATATATGTCCATTTATCCGCCAGCGATCTGCGCAATTTCAACAATCGCTATCACCTTGTTTATCTGCAGGAGCACAGCGAAATAGCGCCTCTGCAGCTTCAGGGCTTTGATATGGAAAAACTCCTTAATGGATATGAATTTGTGGTAGTTGATGATCGGGCAGCTGGGTTTGAATCCCAGATTGCGGAGTTAAGAGACTCACTGGCAGCCGCTTCTGAGGACGAAAGAGCAGATCTTGAAAGCAGCCTAGCAAGGGTGGAAACGCAGCTCAACAGCTATCGCGGCCAAGTTCTGCGGGATCTATTAGACCAAATTACCGGGAACCGAGCAGATTTATCCAGCCCCCTTGATATCAAGTTTGATGATCTGGCACAGATGATCGATACTCCAACCTATTTTCTGGGTCGAGTACCGGTGTTTGCCAGAACAGCTTTAATTGATGCAGTTAAGGCTTGTGGTTATACGCCGGAGCAGAACAGTGAAGAACGGGTCTTAAATAATCTCGATCCGCTGCAGCCAAATATTGAGACATTCTTTTTACCAATAGAATACCGGCTGGATGGCAAGTCTTTAATCGCTAGGCTGCCCATGGATGAGGTAATTTATCCCCTCAATGTTATTGATAACCAAGGGCAGGAGCATACTCTTCCGCTGCATACCATAGCTCTGCTGCCTTATTTTGGAGCTGCTTATCGCGGTGCGGAAGGCTACATATTTATGCCGGATGGTTCGGGAGCAATTATAGATTTTAACAGTCCTAAGTATACTTTAAGCTATGTCAGCACGCCGATTTACGGTCGGGATCTAACTGAAGACAGCCGCTCTCAGCAGCTTGTAATTACTGAGCAGAATTATATGCCGGTTTACGGTATGAAGACAGGCAATACAGCATTTTTAGCAGTTATTGAAAAGGGAGAAGCCTTGGCATCACTCAATGCTGCCAAAGCGGGTTTTGTTAACTCATTCAACTATGTTAGTCCCCAGTTTAAGGTAATGCCCTATTCAGACTTGTCATTAGGACCAATTGGCTCGGTAGGGGTCTATCAAAAGCGGATTTACCAAGGAGATATCCAGATTCGTTATCTGTTTCTCACAGATGACAGCGCTGATTATGTGGGGATGGCCCGCGCCTATCAGGACTACTTAGTAGATACTTACCAGCTTGAGCCGCTAAAATCGGAGCAGAGACTGCCGTTCTACTTAAACATCATTGGAAGCATTGTGAGGAATGAACCGATATTGGGTGTTCCCCGCGAAGTGGTTAGACCACTGACCACCTACGATCAGACTGTCAGGATTGTAGATTATTTACGATCTGCGGGACTTGAGAATATTAAAGTTAAGTACAATGGCTGGTTAAAGGGAGGACCTAAACATATTTTTGCCGACCGGGTAAGGTTTGACAGTTCGGTTGGAAATGAGGCTGAGTTTATTCAGATGGTAGCCCTATTGCGGGATCAAGGTGTGGAATTTTATCCAGAGGTAAGTTTTCTAATCGTCTACCGCGATCAGCTCTTCGACGGTTTTCGGGTCAGACGGGATGCTAGTCAGTATTTTGATAACCGGCCGCGGCTGCTCAGAACCTTTGACATTGCTTTCGGCATACCGGAAACTACCGATTACTACATTCTGTCTGCTCGCAGTTTGGAGCGGGTTGTCCAAGCATTCTTTGCTGATTATGAGAGACTTCCGCTGCAGACTATCGCTTTAGAGCATATGGGACAGAGAGTGAGTTCAGATTTTCGCAACCGGCCGGAGACAGTGGTTGATCGGCAGCAGGCTGCGGATATTATGAAGGCACAGCTGGCTTGGATAAAAGACTCAGGCTATGACATTTTGGTGACCGGGGGCAATGCTCTAACCTATCCCTATGTAAAGAACATTATTGGAGTTCCCTTTACCAGTTCACGGCATGATATTTTTGATGCGTCCGTGCCATTTTATCAAATTGCTCTGCATGGCTACATCAACTACGCCGGAGAGCCATTAAACTTAGCGGCAGATTATCGCGAGTCGCTTCTGAAGAGCATAGCGTTTGGCGGCGGTTTCCATTTTCAGTGGGCATATCAAGACACTGAGCTGGTAGCTAATACGGAGTATAACCATTTTTACTCTGTAAACTATCATGACTGGGTTTCTCACGCTGTGGAGGACTACAAAACTGCCGATGAGATCCTGACCCCGGTAATCAGTGCCAGGATTATCAGGTTTTTGGAGCTGGAACAAGGCCGTTACTTAACAGAGTATGACAATGGCTATCAGATTTTGGTAGACCTTAATCAATATACGGTTACGGTGCAGCAGCCCGACAGCGAACCGGTGAGCTATCGCTTTTAAAGGGGGATGAATATGAAGCGTTTTCGCCTCAGCCTTACTCAAAAGAAAAATGCCAGAGGATATCTTTATATTGCACCATTTATAATTGGATTCTTAGCATTTTTCCTCATACCACTATATCAAACAGTCATGTTCAGTCTCAGCGAGTTAAAAATAGTAACCACAGGTTATACCACAACATATGTAGGTTTGGACAATTATCACCGTGTTTTCTTCGTCAATCCAGATTTTGTACCGACATTAACAAACACCATTATCAACACAGCAATAGATATTCCGGCCGTCTTAATCTTCAGCTTCTTTATTGCAGTGGTGTTAAATCAAAGGTTTCCCGGAAGGGCCTTAGCCCGTTTGATCTTCTTTTTACCGGTGATTTTGACATCGGGAGTTGTGGTGCAGATGGAGCTGAATGACGTGATGAATCAAGCTTTGGTGCAGGACGCTGAGTTTATGTTTGGCGGTGAGCATTTTGTCTCCTTTCTGCTTCAGTTAAAACTGCCGGTTGGGCTGATCCAGTATATTGTCAGGATTGTTGATCGAATACCGCTTGTAATTGAGGCTAGTGCCATTCCTATTTTGATTTTCTTGGCGGGACTCCAGTCAATCCCGAACGATCTCTATGAAGTGGCAGATGTGGAAGGCATTACAGGTTGGGAAAAATTCTGGATGATTACATTCCCGCTGATCAGTCCTATGATTTTGACTAACGCTGTATTTATCGTAATTAACTCATTTACATCGCCGCGCAATGAAATGGTGAAGTTTATTGGCGATAACACCTGGAGCCAAGGTGGATATGGGGTTAGCGCAGCTATGGCTATTGTCTATTTTGCAGCGATTGCCCTGCTCTTAGGAATAATTGTGGTGATTGTTTCAAGGCGAGTCATCTACATGAAATAATTTGGAGGAGGGAAGAGAAATGGCTGTTGCTTATAAGCACCGCACGAAAGAGATAACCAGTATCAGGCGGGCAGTAATCGCTACAAAACTCGGGCGCCTAGGATGGATTATTTTACGAACTGTGCTGGTTGGTGGGCTCTGCTTTATGATCCTCTATCCTTTGATCGTAAAGCTGACCTCAGCGTTTATGCACGTGGATGATATGTATGACGCAACAGTACGGTTTGTGCCCCGCACCCTGACCTTACAGCAGTTTCAAATAGCTTGGGAATGGATGAACTATCCCAGAACATTAGCAAATACGCTGGCGTTAACAATTATAGTGAGTGCTCTGCAGTTGATCTCGTGTACACTGGTGGGCTATGGGTTTGGCCGCTTCAATTTCAGGGGGCGGAGCATCGCGTTTGCATTGGTGCTGCTGACTTTAGTCGTACCACCGGAAATGGTGATGATTCCTCTATTCTTGAATTTTAGATTCTTTACTTTCTTTGGTTTAATTCCAGAACCGGGCATTAACTTACTTGGATCCTACTGGCCGTATATTCTTACATCCAGCACGACAATGGGTTTGAAAAATGGACTTTTTATCTATATTATGTCGCACTTTTTTCACAACATGCCCGACAGCCTGGAGGAAGCTGCGGAAATAGATGGAGCTGGTTCCTTCGTTACATTTCTTAGAATAATGCTGCCGGGAGCGAAGCCAGCTTTGGTGATCGTGTTTCTCTTTGCTTTTGTCTGGCAGTGGAACGATCTATTCTATCTTAATCTGTTTATCCGCAGCGGTGATGGTTACCTAGCTTTTGCACTGCAGAATTTTGCCCTTCGCTTTGTGAGTAACAGCCCGATCTCGAACCAGTTTCCTTGGCATTACCGTTCTCTGCTGAACAATGCAGGCATGATGCTGTTTATGGCTCCTTTATTGATCCTTTGCCTGCTCATGCAGCGGCACTTTGTTGAAAGTATTGAAAGAACCGGTCTGGTTGGTTAGGTTGTAGGAGGTGAATCAAAATGTAATTGAAATTCTCTGTTCGAGCCTATGTTTGTCCATTCTTAAATAAATTCAAGGGAGGAAAACATATGAAAAGAACTCTCACAGTCAGCTTATTAGTAATGTGCTTAGTGCTTTTGGGCAGCGGTTTTGTCCTTGCGGCCTATGATTTCGGCGGTAGAACTGTGCGCATGGTAACCCATGATATGACGCGAGATGGCTTGTGGGGAGATCCACTGGCCCAGGCTCATCTTGAGAATGTTGAGCGGGAGTTCAATGTTAAGTTGGACATTGTAGCCATGCACTATGACGACGGTTCAATTATTAATGACCTGCAGCAGGGGCTTCTTGCCGGCACTGCTGATGGCATTTACTGGGTCAAGGTTGGAGAGGCTTATCAGTACGCTAACGAAGGCTTTTTCTACCCATTGACCGATCTCGATATCCCCGAGAGTATCTTTGATCAGGTTGTCGATCCTGAGCTTTTGACTTTCCGCGGTGATAGATACTTCTTTATTCCATTTACCGGAACTGTAACTCAGCTGGCAACCCGGCAGATGGCTCAGCAGCCTGATTTTGAAGGTTTAGTCTGGAATAAGACCAAGTTTGAGCAGTGGGGACTGCCTAATCTCTACGAACTTGTGGAAGCAGGCGAGTGGACTTGGGATAAGTTCCGGGAGATTGCCATCGAATGTACTAGAGATCTTGATGGAGACGGTGCCATCGATGTTTGGGGCTATTCACCTTATGCTACCCCTTGGGGATTCCCGGAGGTTCATAACTGGCTGATTACTAACGGAGCTGATGTAACCACCGTTGATGAAACCGGCAGAACTGTATTTGCCCTTGATTCTCCGGCAGCATTAGAAGCCCTCAACTTCTATCAAGAACTGCATCAGCTTGGTGTGGTTTATACCGGCCAGCCGGGCTACCAGGCCATTACCAATGATTTGGTAATGATGGCGATTATCCGTCCTTGGACTCTCTTTATTATCAACGATTTTGAGGACGATCTCGGTTATGTGCCCCTTCCAAAAGGTCCAAGACGGGATGACTATGTCTATCCTGCCGTGTCCGGCGGATTGTATGCGATGGCAATTCCGGCAACCACCAAGGAAGATCCGGAAGCATTAGTAGCTCTGGCACATGCTGCAATGTTTGATACACCTGATTATCTCGACTTCTACGGCTTAGATTTCTTGTATGAGGACTCCTGGAGCATGGTAGTCAGGGATTATGAGTCGCTGGAGTACTTAATCCAAGGCGTATTTAACACAGAGTTCATTAAGTACGACAGCTCAGTGTTCTTGAGCACCAACTTCTTTAACACTTGGAATGAATACAACAGCCGTATTCTTAATGGCGAAAGCCCGGCCAGTGTAGTTGCTTCGTTCAAAGATGCTGCTCAAGCTCAATTGGATGAAATGCTTAATTTTGATCTGTAGTGATGTTTGCCGGTTAATCCGGCAAACACACCTACACAATTTAATTTTCAGCAGGGAGGGGAAGAGATGGGTAAGCGCCTGGCTTTATTAGCTGTTTTAATGATGGTGCTGACACTGATCTGCACCGGCGGATCCGTTGTGGCAGGGGATGAATGGTTGGATGTAGTTTATACTGATCCAGAGGTAGTTTACACAGGTTTTTGGCGGGTGGTTGAGAATCCGGACGCTCTCGGCGGCAGTGAGCTGATGGGAAGCCGCTCTCTCAACTCTTATGTAGAGTTTACCTTTTCCGGTACCGGTGTGAGATGGATTGGCACTAAGTCGGCAGCAATGGGTTATGCATCGGTTTATCTTGATGGAGAGTTAGTTGCGACCCAGGTTGACGGATACAGCCCGGAAGCCCTTAATCAGCAGGTAATTTTTGAGTTAGACGGATTAGCTGAAGGCAAGCATGTACTTAGGATTGTACCGGAAGAAGCAAGAGGCGAAGCTGCATCTATGAATTTTGTTGCAGTTAACGGTTTTCAATATATCCCCACACTGGATAAGGCAATTGAGTCGGCTCGAGCTGCTTTTGACAAACCGATAGGCGGTTTAGCATTAGGCGATGCTCTTGGCGCGTTTTATCCGCAGGAAGCGGCGGATCGTCTGCGGGAAGCAATTGCTGAAGCAGAAGAGTTACTTGGCTCAAGCGATCGGGCTCAAGTAACGGCTGCAGTTGCAAACCTCAATCGTCTAGCTGACGAAATGATCAATTCTGCTGTAACTGTTGTTATTCCCGATGATTCAGGACGAGGACGTGTCGGTATTATTACCGGTGGTCCAAAGTGGATAGAAGGACCCCTTGGATTAGGTCTCTCCTTTGACGGTGTTAATGATCTGGTGCGGATCAACGATATTTTCGTGTCGGAAACGAGTTCAATTGAGTTTTGGCTGAAGATGCCTGAAGCAGTTGGTTCCAGCTGGCAGACAATTATTGCCTGCCGTGGTGCTAATACGGATCGCTCACCGGGATTATGGCACCAGGGAGATGGTAATTATCAAACACTGCACTTAAGCACGCTGCCAAATTGGACCGGATTTAATCATATCGGTCCTGAAGGAGAGGGCAGTGAGTTTGATCCTGAGCAGTGGTATCATATCGCACTGGTTAAAGACGGTGAAAATTATACTTTATATGTAGATGCAAAGGAAGTTATCACTGTTTGGACGGGTACAGGCATGACACCAGGTGAATACATTGAGTTCGGCCAGCGCAATATTGACATTGATGAGCTGCGGGTTTGGGACCGGGTAAGAACTCAGGAAGAAATTGCGGCAGATTATTTACAGCCGCTGACAGGTGATGAACCTGGACTGATCGGCTACTGGTCCTTTGAGCGGGTGCGGATTCAATAATCGAAGCGGACAGGCCGCTGAAACACCACCTTGAGGTGGTGTTTTAGCGGCATCTTTTTGATAAAATAGATACTGACAACTATCGTTAAAGGAATGAAGCTGATGGATAGTAGGGAACGCAGGTATTGGTTGAGTGTGCTGGAGCGGTTGGCACTACCGGTGCTGACAGCTTTGGCAGAGGATGATTTTCATGCTTGTTTTAATTTTGAAGGACCACCTGGAAGAAGAAAGTATGCGGTTCTGGAAGCTGCTGCTCGGCTGTTGACTGGGATTGCACCCTGGTTAGAATTAGTCGGCTCTGACGGAGCGTTTGATCCGGCGGAGAAGGAGCTGGGTGTAAGAATTGCAGAGCTGAGCCGCAGAGCGCTGGCGGTTGGAGTGAACCCGAAAAGCAGTAATGCTTTTAACTTTGATGATGGTGATCAACCGCTGGTAGATGCCGGATTTTTAGCTCACGCTGTAATCAGGGCTCCGATTCAGCTGTGGAGAAAATTGGATCGAGAAACACAAACCCAACTTGTTCAGGGTTTGAAGCGGAGCCGCTCAATTGTACCGTACTACTGCAATTGGCTTCTTTTCAGTGCGGTGGTTGAAACAGCTTTGTTCGTTATGGGAGCAGAATATGACGCTGTGCGGGTGGATTATGCACTGCGCCAGCATGAACAGTGGTACCTAGGCGATGGAGTCTATGGTGATGGTCCTCAGCATTTCAATAATTACTACAACAGCTTTGTCATTCAACCGATGCTGTTAGATATCACTCGCATTTTGGCTTCCGAAATAACTGCAGCCAGAGATATGGCTCCGAGTGTTTTAGAGAGAGCCCAGATTTATGCGGGGGTTCAAGAGCGGATGATTGCTCCGGATGGCAGTTTCCCACCACTGGGGAGGTCGCTTGCGTATCGGTGCGGTGCGTTTCAGCTGCTGGCACAGATGGCCTTGCTGGGCAAACTGCCGCAGGAACTGGAACCTGCGCAGGTTAGAACCGCGCTGACAGCGGTAATTCGACGAACAATGGATGCGGAATACGTCTTTGATGAACAGGGTTGGCTGACCATAGGACTGTGCGGTCATCAGCCGCAGATCGGTGAACCATATATTTCCAATGCCAGCTGCTATTTAAGCGCGGCCGTTCTGCTTCCGTTAGGTCTGCCGGAGTCTGACCCGTTCTGGTCAGGTCCAGCCAAACCTTATACCAGTCAAAAGCTGTGGAGTTAGCAGCGGGGAACCTTTTCTTCCGCTGTTGATCCTTAGTGTAA
>FZPS01000013.1_pt307 | contig 24833 bp, 20 predicted proteins | sample 1817821 | NCBI WGS metagenome assembly FZPS01 (sample SAMEA104158645, study PRJEB21678) | metagenome | place: Germany | collected 2015-04-21 | reverse complement strand
ATCCGGAATTATGGTCTTGCCGTCTTGATTTTTATAGTGTTCCTGCAATTGGTAATGCGTACCAAACTCCAGTCCGGAATGTTCCAAAATCCTTTCCAGAAGCATTTCCCCCCAGTCTCCACGCGTTTTGCTCTGGCCTTTGAGCGCCTGCGCCAGGTTGTTTGCCTCTGCACTTACCAGGTTTGTCTGCTCAATAAGGCCACGGATTCTTTCGTCCAGCGCAACGCGTTGTTTTGTGTCTTCCACATGCGTGTCTTCTACTTTTTTCCTGAACGCTGTCATTTGCTCCTTGAGTGGATCCAGCATTTGCCGCATGCTTTGGCTGCTTTTTTCTTCAAATTTCTGTGTGGTAACATCCAGGATTTTGTTGGCCAGGTTTTCAAACTGTACGGTAAGCTTTTCCTGCATACCGGCCAGTTCTTCATTTTTGTGCTCAAGGGCCGTTTTGGAAGAAGCCAGCTCGGCCCCCATATCCCTTAACTCGGCTTCTTTTTCCTTAAGCTCCCGGTTTTTGTCTTTCAGGTGTTTGTTCAGAAAGGACCAGACAAGTATACCTCCTGCCAGGCCCCCTGCCACAATACCTGCTACTAATACAATAACATTCATAGTTTATTTTTCACTTTTTCCCAAAGCTCTTTCTCGCGTGCCGAGGCCAACTGTAACAATGTTGCAGCCTCGTCCTCCAATGCACGGGCAGCTTCTTTGTTCTTCAGACCGGATGTATTAATCAGCACATTCAAATACCCTCCTTTCACAGCTCCCAAAACAGCAGGGGCTCCAACACCGGCGTCTGTTACAGAATTGGGGTTCCCTTTCTCGATCATAGCCTCCAGAATATCAAATACCCCGATGGCTGTTTTCATGGTTTGTAAGGGAACTTGCGAAGCATACAACGTTGCAGCTTCTACCGCCTGGTCTCTGTGTTCCTTTTCTTCTTTTGTTTCGCGAGGTAAAGAAAAGGCTTCCATTACTTTATTGTAGGAATGCGTGTCTTCCTCTACCAGGTGCAACAGCTCGGCCACCAAAACCTGACCTTTTTCGGCCCAATTGGAAAAATATTCCCATTGGTCATCCCAGCCGCGTTTGTGCGAAGACAAATTGGCCACCATCGTGCCCAGAGCAGCCCCCAGGGCTCCCATGTAGGCTGCCACCGAACCTCCGCCCGGAGCCGGCGATTCGCTGGCCGTTTCCAAGGCAAATTCCCTGCACGTCAGATCGCACAGGCCCTTTTCTGTTGATTCTTCTTCCAGGAGGTATTCCAAAATCCTTGTTTTGGGGTCAAAAGGTTTCAGTTCATCAAGGCCCATGGTCCGGATGGCTGTGCGAATAATCTCTTCTTCAGGAAGGCCCAAAGAGCGTTGCTGCTTACGCAAGAAATATTTGCCGGCATCCAGCAAGGTGTTTTTAGGTACTAACCCCACCAACTCGGTCCCGGTCACACGAATACCACGTTTTTGCGCTTTATCGCACACTTCGTCAAAAGCTACGTGCAATGGAGTAACCGCAATATTGGTCAGGTTCATGGATACCTGTGCCATACCGTATTCCTGTATATACCAACCAATGGCCTTGCAAGCTTTCAGCGTACCCGGCTGGTTGGTTTCTTTCCCGTCCACCACCACTTTCCTGCCTCTTTCCCTCACATCGAACGAGATGGCATTTGCCCGACGGACAGACGTGGTATTCAAGTTAAAATTAACAGCAACCAGAAAATCCCTGGCTCCAATCACCGTCAATCCGGTAGATGCTACACGTTCCGAATAGGTTGCCGGTCCAAAATCGGGTTTCCACTGCGGGTCAGTCATTTTGGCCTCCAATCCTTCGTATTCGCCGGCCCTGCAAACAGCCAGGTTGCGTCTTTTTTCAGAAAATGCGGCATTTTCATAACAATATACAGGAATACCCAACTCGTCTCCTACCCGGCGCGCCAGTTCCCTGGCGTACGCAACCGTTTCCTCCATAGTAATCCCCCTTACGGGAATCAGAGGACACACGTCAGTGGCTCCTATCCGGGGGTGTTCTCCATGGTGGTGGCGCATATCAATGCATTCAGAGGCTACCTTGACAGCCCGGAATGCCGCTTCTACCACCGCCTGGGGAGATCCCGCAAAGGTCATGACCGTGCGGTTGGTTGCCACACCGGGATCTACATTCAGCAACTTGACTCCTTCTGTTCCTGAAATGGCATCTGCTATTTTGGCAATGGTTTTCTTATCCCTCCCTTCAGAGAAATTGGGGACACATTCAATGATTTGTTTCATAACATTATTTGTAAATAAGTTGTATTTTATCTTTCAGTTCACGTTCCAGCCTTTCTTTATCCAGTTCAAAATAATGTACGGGATAAACCACCGGAGCTCCAATACGCACGGCCGCTTCTACAAACTGTTCATCGCTCATGGTATACGGAAGATTTTTGGGCAACACGGCCACGTCTATGTGTCCCAGTTGTTCCATTTCAGGAATCAGTTCCGTATCCCCTGCTGCATATACCCGAAAGTCTCCAAAGGTAAAAACATACCCGTTACCGTAGCCCTTGGGGTGGTATGGCTGCCCATCAGGCTTTTTGTTAATAATATTGTAGGCAGGAACTGCTTTTATTTCTATTCCTTTCCAATGAAAGACATCCCCGTTGTTCAGGGTTTTTTCCAGCTTCAGGTGTTCTTCCATACACTTGGGCCCAACGAATACTGTTTTTTCAGTCACCAGGTGTTCCAGGGCCTTTGTATCGTAATGGTCATAATGGTCGTGTGTAAAAAGCACCATATCTGCTTTGGGAAATGTGCTGTAATCCGCTGCTTCTGAATAGGGATCAACATACATAACCAGATCTCCCAAACGGAAACAAACGGCTCCGTGGCCTGCCGGCACTATGGTAAGTGTCCCAAGTAACGTGGCAAATTGTTGTGATAAGGTAAAGATCATGTTGTTGTAATTTTTCCGTTTAATATAGTTATTTCTACCAAGGGGCTTGTAAAAGCATAGGCAAAATATTCGTAAGACGGCATGGGTGCGGTAACAAAAACGTTGGCTGTTTTTCCAACAGTTATGGAACCAAACCGGGAAGACAGGTCCATGGCATGGGCCCCGTTCACGGTAGCCGCATTGATGGCCTCTTCCGGTGTCATTTTCATTTTCAGGCATGCCAGTGCCATCATAAATTGCATGTTACCCGAAGGACAAGAGCCTGGGTTGTAGTTGGTAGCCAGGGTAACGGGCAACCCCCTGTTTATCATTTCACGGGCCTGTGCATAGTTCATTTCCATGAAAAAAGTAGATCCGGGCAGTAGAACGGGCATCGTATCCGAGTCTGCCAGGATATCCCATTCTTCCGGACCGGTATGCTCCAAATGGTCAACGGAAATGGCTCCGAAGTTGACCCCCGTTTGCACGCCACCGGAAAAGTCCATCTGGTTGGCGTGAACTTTAGGGCGTAACCCGTGCTTTAAAGCGGCTGTAAATATCCTTTCCGTATCTTTTACCGTAAAGAACCCTGTTTCACAAAAGACATCGGCATACTGTGCCAGTCCCTCTGCTGCAACCCGGGGAATCATTTCCTGTACAATCAGGTCAACGTAGGCATCCTGCCGGCCTTTGTATGCAGAAGGAACGGCATGTGCTCCCATAAAAGTAGCTTTAACTGCCAGAGGTGTTTCTTCACCAATCCTGCGGATGACACGCAACATTTTTAACTCGTCTTCTACGTTCAGCCCGTAGCCGCTTTTGATTTCTACGGCTCCCGTTCCAAAGCCTATCATTTCCCGGGCACGCACCAGGCTCTGCCTGTACAACTCTTCTTCCGAAGTTTGGTGAAGCAAACGGGCCGAGTTCAGAATGCCTCCTCCCCTGGCCGCAATTTCCCGGTAAGAAAGCCCTCTGATTTTGTCCACAAACTCTTTTTCCCGGCTGCCGGCATATACTATATGGGTATGGCAGTCGCAAAAAGAAGGGAAAACACATTTTCCTGTAGCATCAATAATTTCTGTACCTAAAGGAACATCCTCTTTATAAGGAGACGTTTCCATAGGACCAAAACCATCAATGATACCTTCACTTATATAAAGCCAGGCATTTTCTATACACGGCAGGCGGTTCAGTTCTTTGCCGTTGCAGGCAGATACCGAGCCTTCCCCGTACCCGTTGCGTACCTGTACCAGCTGTTTGATGTTTTCAATTAAAATCCCAGCCATCTTTTACAAATTTTTCTGCTTTGTGAAGCAACGGATACATAAGCGTGTCATCTTCAATAAAAGGCACGTGGTGCCGGAATGCCGCTGCGAGTTTCTCCAGTACGGGAGAAGTTTTGGCAGGTCGTCTGAATTCAAGTGCCTGCACAGCGTTAAATAATTCAATGGACAGCACCCGGGTTACATTATCAACAACCCTCATGCATTTAAGTGCCGCATTGGCCCCCATACTCACATGGTCTTCCTGAGCCTGCGAAGAGTCTATGGAATCTACGCTGGACGGAGTACACAATTGTTTATTCTGACTAACAATAGACGCAGCCGTATATTGCGGTATCATAAATCCGCTGTTCAGGCCCGGCTTGGCCACCAGGAACGGAGGCAGGCCTCGTTTCCCCAACACCAGCTGGTTGGTTCTGCGTTCAGAGATATTCCCTAATTCTGCTGTGGCGATGGCCAAAAAGTCCAATGCTAAAGCCAGTGGCTGGCCATGAAAATTCCCGGCAGATACAATCAGATCTTTGTCAGGGAAAATAGTAGGATTGTCCGTAGCCGCATTCATTTCTACTGTCAGCACCTGGGTCACATACCGTATACAATCCCGTGTAGCCCCGTGTACTTGTGGCATACAGCGGAACGAGTACGGGTCCTGCACATGTTCCTTTTTCCTGCCTGCCAATTCACTTCCCTCCAGGAATTTTCTGATGGACGCTGCACTTTCTGCCTGACCCATATGTGGTCTGACTTCATGCACTTCCTTTGTGAAAGGCTCCGGCCTTCCATCAAAGGCGTCCAGCGAAAGTGCTCCAATCATATCGGCTTTTTCCATCAGTTTTCTTGCTCGTATAAGCGACCACAGTCCACACGCACACATAAATTGTGTGCCGTTGAGCAGGGCCAGCCCTTCCTTTGATTGCAGTACCACGGGCTCCCAGCCCATCATCTTATGCAGCTCTTCACCGGAGATGCGTCTGCCTTCAAAATCCACCTGCCCCAAACCAATCAGGGGCAAAGCCAGGTGAGCCAAAGGCGCCAGATCTCCGGATGCTCCCAGTGATCCCTGTTCATATACTACCGGATAAATGCCTTTATTAAAAAATTCAACCAGCCGTTTCACTGTTTTTACTTGTACTCCCGAGAAGCCGTAGGACAAAGATTGAATTTTTAAAAAAAGCATCAAACGCACCACCTCTGCGGGAACTTCCCTCCCCATTCCACAGGCGTGGGACATCACCAGATTTCTTTGCAATTGTTCCAGCTTCTTTTCTCCAACAGCCACATTATGAAGTGCTCCAAATCCGGTATTAACCCCGTAAATCAACTCTCCTGTGTTTCCTATCTTTTTATCAAGGTAATTCCGACATTTTTCAATGTTTTGTATTACTTGTTCTGAAAGTTCCAGTTTGGTCTCTTCTGCCAGGATCTTTTCCGGAACTTCTATCCCGGTAGCAGCAGTGGAAATAGTATGAAAAAACATGAAGTCAGGTTTTAATAATATGCAACAAAAATACCCCATTTTACGCAGATTCAAAAGCAAATCTGATTTTGCTCATCCCATTTTATTTTTATACCTTTGTTTTGCTAACGTTTTAACTTATTAATCCTTAATATTAACCTAACCAAATTTTCATGAAGAAAGTATTATTCTTTGTGTTGGCAGCATTTGTAACAACTGCTGCTTTTGCACAATCTCGGGTTACCGGAAAGGTAACATCTTCAGAAGACGGTTCTCCTCTACCCTTTGTGACCATTTTGATCCAGGGTGAGAGAGGACTTGGAACAAACACTGACATCGACGGAAATTTTGTCCTTGAAAGATGCCCCTCAGATGCAGTACTTGTCCTTTCCTACGTCGGTTATACCACCGTTCAGGTACCGGTTGCCGGAAGGAACGTGGTTAACATAACCATGATACCGGATGCCCTGGCCCTGGAAGAAGTTATGGTGGTTGCCTACGGGACCGCCAAAAAAGGAACCTATACAGGTTCAGCAGCCGTTGTAAGGAGTGAAACTATCAAAGACGTAGCTTCTATGTCTTTTGAAAAAGCACTCAGCGGGAAAGTAGCCGGTATGCAAATTACCACCACATCCGGACAGGCCGGTTCCGCTCCCAACATACGTGTACGCGGGATTGGATCCATGAACGCCTCTAACGAACCTCTTTATGTGGTAGACGGTGTTCCCGTTGTTTCTGGAGGAACCGGACAAATGAGCGACTACCTCTACACTTCAAACAACGTGATGAACTCTATCAATCCGCAGGATATCGAGTCCATTACCGTTTTGAAAGACGCAGCCGCTTCTGCCCTGTACGGTTCACGTGCCGCTAACGGTGTTATTATGATTACCACCAAAAGAGGACGTCTGGGAAAACCGGTCATCAACTTCAAAGCTTCCGTTGGTCTGACTCCTTCTTTTGCAACGGTTAACTATGATATAGCAGGACCGGAACAGCAAGTTGAGTTATATTACGAAAACTTCTTCAATGCCGGAAAATACGAAGGCAAAACTGACGCAGCTTCCAGCAGCGACGCACTCAGGCAGTTAAACAACCGTTTTAACAAACACGGTTACCATTTTACTGCAGACGACAATACCGTCAAATCCCTGAAAATTCATGGCATGACAGATGGTATTGAAAACAGGGAAGGCAAATTTTACGACTGGGATGATTATCTTTTCCGCACTGCTATATACCAGACATACGACTTGTCTGTCAGTGGAGGAACTGACCGGGCTACGTATTATTCTTCCATATCCTATACTAAGGAACAAGGGCGTAGTACCCAGAACGATTTCAGCCGTATTTCCGGTCGTGTGAACGTAACGCAAAAGATTGGTAAGATAATGGAGCTCAGCACCAGTGTAAACCTGGCCAACAGCACGCAGCACGGATTTAACGATACACGTAACGTATCGTCCAACTATTTTATGTTGTCCCGCAACTTGCTGTGGCCCTTGTACTGGCCCACCAATTACAAAACAGGTGACCCCTGGACAGCCCGCTACGGCAGTTATGCTTACAACCACTTGTATTACGACCAGCACTGGGACAACTTTGCCAAAGTGCTCAGAATTGGTGCAAACGAAAGTCTTTCCGTAAAAATACTTCCGGAACTGGTCTTGAAAACTGTGTTATCGTTTGATAATACATCCACAAGAGATCACATCTATTACGACGCCAACCATTACAGCGGATCAAACGTAAACGGATCGGTTAACGAAATGTACACCAATTATTACAAATTGGTGTCTTCTACTACGTTGAGCTACGACAAAGAATTTGCAGGCAAACACAACGTAAGCGCCTTGGTAGGATGGGAAGCAGAAGAAAACAAAACAGACTTTATGCGTTCCTCAGGAACCAACCTGGCTACCGACGCCCTGCAGACAGTTACTACCGCCGGTACCTATACCGCTAATGCCTATTACTGGGGCCATACCATGTTGTCTATGCTTTCACGTGCAGAATACAGCTATGATGGCAGGTATTACATTTCCGGATCGTTCCGTCGCGACGGCTCCTCACGCCTGGGCGAAAACTCACGCTGGGGTAACTTCTGGTCAGTTGCCGGCTCCTGGAGAGTCACCAACGAGGAATTCATGAAGAATATCACCCAAATAAGCAACCTGCGTTTGAGAGGTTCTTACGGAGTAAACGGTACGCTGCCTTCCGCCAATTACGGATGGCGTGCACTCGCATCCTACAACAGCAAATACATGGACGCTCCCGGTGGAGTGATTGCCAACATTGCCGACGCCAACCTGGCCTGGGAAACCAGTTACACCTGGAACGCCGCATTGGAAGTAGGGCTGTTTAACAACCGCCTGAACGCTACCGTTGAATACTTTAACAGAGACTCCAAAGACCTGCTGCAAAGTGTGCCTATTTCTACCGTAACCGGTTTCAGCAGCACCTTGCGGAACATTGGAGAAATCAACAACCATGGTGTTGAAATTGAACTGAGCGGTGATATCATCAGGACAAACGACCTTACCTGGAGCGCCGGCATTACCGGTTCCTGGATTAAATCTACAGTAACCAAGCTCTACGGCGGTGACGATATTGTCTGGTACGACCCCTACGCCGGTGACAGCCGTGCCAAATTTATTTACCGCGAAGGCGAATCTACCTTAGCATACTACGGTATTGAATGGGCAGGAGTAGAAAGAGAAACAGGCCGCAATGTATGGTTCCTGAACGACGAGGACGCAACCGCAGACCTGACTGTTGACGGCCGTCCGGCCACCTACAGCTACGCGAAGGCAAATGAAGTTATTCTGGGAGAAGCCCATCCCAAATTCTTTGGCGGGTTCTCAACAGACCTGACCTGGAAAGGATTGAGCGTGGGTCTGACCTTTACCTACAAAATAGGTGGATATACTTACAATGCACCCGGCCGTGACATCAACGACGACGGGTACTACTGGGAACGTATCATGTCTCAATTCTGCTACGACAACCGCTGGACACCTGAAAACAAAGATGCCAAGTATCCCCAGCGTATTGCCATTGACATGGAAGACGTCAACCAGAAGAGCAGCCGCCACATGAACCCTGCAGATTATGTAAGATTGAAAAACATAACTGTAGCTTACACACTCCCAAGGAGTCTGACCAGCAAGGTTCACATCCAGAACGCCCGTATCTACTTTAACGGTGCCAACTTATGGACCTGGGCCGCTCACAAAGAGTACGACCCCGAAGTAGGCCACTGGGGCTCCAGAGGATGGGAAATGCCTATAGGAAAAACCTACACCTTTGGTTTGGAATTTAGTTTTTAATAAATAACTGAACAACACAATGAAAAAATTACATATTTTACTAGCAATATTTGCAGTTGTTCTGGCCGTGTCTTGTGAAGGATTCCTGGATGTCAAGCCCAGCAACCAAGCTTCAGCAGAAACTTATATAACCAGTGTTTCTGATGCCGAGATTATGATTAACGGGGTTATGAGCCGGATGACATCGTCCAGTTACTATGGCCGTAACATGTTTATGTACGGAGACGCTAAAGGCGGTGATTTTGCACTTCGCTCCCAGGGCCGCGGATTGGATCAGCTCTATACATTCAACCACTCACCTTCATCCAACTCGTACTCGGGCTATTGGACACACTTGTACAACATCATAGCACAATTGAACAACCTGCTTCTTAACATTGAAAAACTGGAAGAAGAAGGGGAAGGCAGTTCTGCCCTTTCAAACTACAAGGGGCAAGCCCTTACACTCAGGGCTCTTGTGTATTTTGACCTGGTTCGTATGTATGGGAAACCCTACAATATGGACAAGGCTTCCTACGGAGTTCCCCTGATCCTGGAACCCCTGGATGCTTCTGCACAGCCCACACGGGCTTCAGTGGAGCAGGTTTACGCTCAGATTGTGGCCGACCTGACAGCTGGAGCTCCCTTGCTGTCCAAAGCAAAGAAAAACGGATACGTGAACTACTATGCCAATAAGGCCATTCAGGCTCGTGTATACCTGTACATGGAAAACTGGGCTGCCTCTTTAGCTGCCGCAGAAGAAATAATCAATTCCGGTATATATACACTATACACTCCGGAAAACTGGGTCAATTCCTGGACAGTTCAGTTCAACACAGAATCTATTTTTGAACTGTACATAGTTACAGGAGAATCTGACCTGACGTCAGGTTCCCTTAGTTTTTACCTGCGCCGCCACGGCCACGGTTCCACCTCTGCCATGGGATGGTATATGGCCAGCGATTACTGGATTGAGCGTATGAACGAAGATCCAAACGACGTTCGCTGGGGTGTTATGGACTATGATGAGTCCTTCGATCAAACTGGCGTGAAACGTTACGGTTCCTGCTACAAATACAGCGGAAGCACCACGTTTGCCGGAGACGGTAAAGGCTCTGCCACGGCTGTTAACATCAAGGTAATCCGCTTATCGGAAATGTACCTGATTGCAGCAGAAGCAGCCATTGGTACAGGCAATAAAGCCAAGGCAGCCGATTACCTGAACGCCATCCGCAAACGTTCACCCAGCCTGGCACCTGCTACGGCAGCAAACGTTAGTGTAGATATGGTTCTGGATGAAAGAAGTAAAGAATTGTTTGGTGAAGGACATCGTTTCTTTGATATGATGCGTCTGAACAAAACCATCACCTTTAACGACGACTTCATCTATCCGTTTGTTGTGATTACACACAGGGAAAAGACCATTGACCGCACATTCTATAAGACCATTCTGCCCATAGCCCTTGGAGAATTGAACGCCAACGAAGCCATTCGTTCGCAACAAAACCCCGGCTATGCTACTATTGATTAATAGGGTACGCGTTATTTTAAGAAAAAGCTCTCCTTCTGGAGGGCTTTTTTTTGTAGGTTGCGTTCAATAAAGATTTTTTCCCCTGTTTCCGGCACCAGACCGGTATAATACATTACCGATGATTTGGTCATGGGTGTGGGGGTAAAGTCCTGTACCTGTTCTACCCAAATTTTTTTTCTCTTGAATTCACCGGCCAGGCGGTTCATGTCAGATTGTGTACAGCCGGGGTGGGAAGATATGAAGTAAGGAATCAGCTGCAACCGGGAACCCTCTTTTTTCACCTCTTCCAAAAAGGCCTGCTGTAACGTTCTGTACAATGCAAAAGACGGTTTGTGCATATATTTGAGTACATGATCCTCTGTGTGCTCGGGAGCCACTTTTAACCTGCCCGATACGTGGTGCCGGAGCAGCTCCTTGAAATACCGCTCCCCTTCTTTGTCCAAAAACCCGTTTGCATTCAGAAACAAATCGTACCGGATTCCGCTGCCTATCGTTACCTTTTTAATGCCCGCAGTTTCCCGGACGGCTTTATACAATTCCAATAGAGGCTTGTGGGAAGTTTCCAGGTTTTTGCATACGCGCGGAAACAAACAGGACGTTCGGGTACACACGCGGCACAGGGCAAGGTCTTTCCCCTGCATGGCATACATATTGGCTGTCGGCCCCCCCAGGTCTGTAAGATGTCCTTTGAACTCTTCCATGGCAGCCAGTGCAGCCGTTTCTTTAAGGACCGAGTCTTGTGAGCGCCAGGTAATCTGCCGGCCCTGGTGTGCAGCAATGGTACAGAAACTGCACCCCCCAAAGCATCCCCGGTGCAGGCATATGGAGAATTGGATCATCTCCAAAGCCGGAATCCTTTTCCCTTTGTAGCGCGGGTGCGCCTTATACGTAAAAGGAAGGTCGTAAATACCGTCCAGCTCTGCCTGTGTCATTAAAGGAAATGGAGGATTCACCACAACGGCAGGGCCTTCTACTTTGTCTAATGGCTCCACCAGCACAGGCGTAGACGTCACATTGGCCTGTTCCTCAAAAATTTTAAAATGCTCGGCAAACACCTGTTTGCTTGCCCGGCAAGCCTTATGGGAAGGCAGCTGCAACCGGGAAAGGACTGTGCCGGGTATTTCCTTAGCGAATGCCGTCAGGTAAGCAACCTGCGGGGTCTGACGTATTTCTTCCGGTGCGGCTCCTGCGCTTATTTTACGGGCCAATTCCACAATGGGGCGTTCTCCCATACCGTACACCAGATAATCTGCTCCCGATGCTACCAATACAGAAGGTTTAAGGGTATCTGACCAGTAATCGTAATGAGTGAGCCGGCGCAAAGATGCTTCTATACCTCCAAGTACAACGGGCGTATTGGGGTACAGCTGTTTGAGAATGCGTGTATATACGGTAACCGCATAATCGGGACGCATACCTGCCCTTGAATCTGCCGTATAGGCATCGTTGCTTCTCAGGCGTTTGGCTGCTGTGTAATGGTTCACCATAGAATCCATATTTCCCGAGGTAACTCCAAAGAACAACCGAGGCTCTCCCAATTTTTTGAAATCCCGCAGATCATCCCTCCAGTTAGGCTGAGGCACAACGGCAACGGTATACCCCTGGGCTTGCAAAACCCTTCCAATGACCGCCGCCCCAAAAGAAGGGTGGTCAATATAGGCATCTCCGGTAAAGAGAATGATATCAACCGTATCAATTCCCAAACGGTCCAGTTCTTTGCGGGATGTAGGCAGCATGTGGCAAAGGTACATGACTTTTTGCTATATTTGAGAAAAATAAAATCCCTATGTTTTCTAAAGAAATTTACACACAACGCCGCCGGGCATTAAAATCGAAAATGGACAAAGGCATTGGTCTTTTTATGGGAAACCGTGAAGCACCATGCAATTACAATGACAATACATACCACTTCAGACAAGACAGCAGCTTTCTGTATTTCTTTGGTCTGGATGAGCCCGACCTGGCTGCCGTTATCGACTTTGACACAGGTAAAGAAATCCTTTTTGGAGACGATGTAAGCCTGGATGCGGTTGTTTGGACAGGCCCGTTGCCAAAGATGCAGGAAAAGGCAGAAAAAGTAGGTGTGGTACATACTTCTCCGCGTAATACCCTTTCCGGTTTTATTCAGAAAGAGCAGCAAAAAGGACGTACCATCCATTTTTTACCTCCGTACCGGAGTGACAATAAAATAGAGCTGATGGACATGTTGGGTATCCATCCCAAAGAACAGAAAGAAAAAGCTTCTGAACAGCTGATTCGCGCCATTGTGGGATTGCGCATGATCAAGCAACCGGAGGAAATTGCACAACTGGACAAGGCTTGTGATTTGGGATATGCCATGCACTACACAGCCATGAAGATGGCCAAACCCGGTATGGTAGAGCAGGAACTGGCCGGCATTATGGAAGGAATTGCCATAAGTGGTGGCTATACGCCCTCGTTCCCCATTATTCTTACACAGAACGGTGAAGTGATGCACGGGCACTCCCACCACCAAATTCTGGAAGAAGGACGGTTGCTGCTCATAGATGCAGGTGCCGAACTGCAAAGCCACTACTGCAGTGATTTTACCCGCACCCTTCCCGTAGGAGGAACCTTCCGCGGCATGGCTCTGGATTTGTACAACCTGGTGTTGCAGGCAAACAACCACTGCATTTCCATGTGTGCACCCGGTGTTTCCTTTAAAGAGGTGCACCTGACGGCCGCACGGATTATTACTGAAGGTCTGAAAGACCTCGGCTTAATGAAAGGAGACACAGAAGAAGCCGTGGCAGCCGGTGCACATGCTGCCTTCTTCCCTACCGGATTGGGGCACAACATGGGCCTTGATGTCCACGATATGGAAGATTTGGGAGAACAGTTTGTGGGTTACGACCACACTGTTTCCAGAAGCACGCAATTTGGTCTGAAATCGTTACGGATGGCCAGAAAACTGGAAGCAGGAAACGTGATGACCGTAGAGCCCGGCTTTTACGTCATTCCAACTTTATTGGACCTATGGGAAAAAGAAGGACATAACGCAGCCTTCATCAACTTTGATAAATGCAAACCCTTATACGGTTTTGGCGGCATTCGCATTGAAGACGACATATTGATTACAAAAGACGGATATCGGTTGCTGGGTAGCAAACGTCTGCCGGTCACTCAGGAAGAAATCAAAGAAGTTATGAGTCTTTAAAATAGTCTTGCAAAAAGCGAGCTATGCCGTCTTCATCCAAAGGCGGAGCCGCATGCGTTGCGGCAGCAAACACCCGGGGGTCGTCTGAATTGCCCATGGCTACTCCTACTTCTACGTATTCCAGCATGGATATGTCGTTGCCTCCATCTCCAAAAGCCATGGTTCCTTTGCGGTCCAGTTGGTAATGCGCCAACATCTTTTCAATGCCTGTTTTCTTTGTATCGCCTTTTGGAGTAATGTCGGCAAAAAGGGGATGCCAACGACTTGATTCGCTATACCGAAAAACAGCATCCATAATTTCCGCCACCTTGGCACTCCCCGCATAGATGTTCATTTGCATGACATCGTCCGTTACTTCTTCCAACAGATGTACTTCCGGTACGTCCATGCCTAATAAGTTTGCCAAATCCTCCACGTGGTTATCTACATAATTGATGTAAACTTTGTCTTTTGTGATCATAGATACCGGCAAGGTCTCCTGTTGGTTCAAATACGTGATCATAGCTTTGATATCACGCGGGTCTATCACGCTTTGGTAGATGACACGTCCTTGGTCGTCTTCACAATAGCCTCCGTTTTGGGCAATCAATCCGTCAAACAACAAGCCTCCGTATTCCGGCAGCGAAAAATCTTGTACCAAAACCTTAGGTCTTCCCGTACACAAAAAAACGCGTATACCGCGTGCCCTGCATGCATTTACTGCTTCTATGGCAGACGCTGGAATGGTGTGTGTTTTAAAACTTACCAGCGTTCCGTCAATGTCAAAAAAGATAGAATGTATCATAATAAGGGCACAAAGATATATCTTTGTACTATGAAACGCATATTTTTTACTCTTACAGCCATCCTTCTGTTGAGCAGTACAGGACTCAAGGCTCAAAACATTGAATACTACAAAGACATCATCCGCGAATTGTCTTCCAAAAAATACGAAGGCCGTTCCGACTACGGAGGTGGAGACCTAAAAGCCGCCCGGTTCATTGCCGGGGAGTACAAAAAAATTGATGCACTACAACCTTCTATGCCTAAAGGCTACTTCCAGCCGTTCACCTATCCGGTAAACGTCTTCCACAAAAAAATGGAAATGGCAGTAGACGGAATGGCTTTGGATCCCGGACATGATTTCATAGCCCGCGAATTCTCTCCTTCTCTGAAAGGCACTTTCCCTCTGGTTTATATCAAGAAAGAAGACCACCACCCCGACCGTTTGCTGCCCATGTTGGCTACAGGTGCTTATAAAAACTCTTTTGTAGTGGTAGATTATGATCTGATATATGAATACATGGGCATTGCTCCGGAACCGTTGTACCACACTCCTATAGCCGGATTGATCATGGTACAGAAGAAAAATCCTTCTTTCTTTAAATCACGGAGCGCTACCAAACAACCTATTCCCGTAGTATGGGCCTCTCCGCATTTCCCGCAAAATGCCAAAGAAGTTACCGTTCGTTTCCAAGCCAAATGGATTAAAAAGCATACGGCCAACAACGTAGTAGCTCATATACCCGGTACTACAAGAGCTGATTCTTGCATTGTGTTCGTAGCCCATTACGACCACCTGGGTCATTTTGGGAAAGACGTGTTTTATCCGGGTGCCAACGACAACGCTTCAGGTGTAGCCTTTATGTTGACCCTGGCAGAGTACTATGCGAAACCGGAGAACAGACCCGATTTGACGTATTTCTTTTTGGCTGTAGCAGCAGAAGAAAACAACTTACTGGGTTCTACCTTTTATGCAGAAAACCCCGTCTTTCCGCTGGACAGGACTTTGCAAGTATTTAGTATAGACATGGTGGCTGACAACTACAGCAAGCTCTTTTTGGAAACAGGTCCGGAAGGACAAAAGAACCTGGATCGTTTTGTACAGATTAATGACAACCTCCAACTGTTCGATACCCTTGTACAAGATCCTCTTTCCAACGACAGCGACCATTACCCGTTTGCCGTCCGGAAAGTCCCGGCGCTGTACATCATGGTAGATGGAGATGCCTGGTCTGTATACCACACACCTCTGGACGATTTTGACCACATCTACACCAACCGTTACTTGCCTTTGTTCCAATTGATAACGGCTTTTGTAGACACGTTTTAAACAACATTTTCTATTTTTCCAGAAACTCCAAAATAGCCGGATCATCCGGCTTTATTTTTGATGGCCAAAAGCCAATCAAACGACCCTCTTCATCTATCAGGTATTTAGCAAAATTCCAGGCCGGACCTTTGCCGTTCCATCCGTTCCTGCTTTTATCCGTCAACCACTGATAGACGGGGTTGGTCCTTTTTTTGCCTCGGACAGAAGATTTTTCCATCATCTGAAAGGTGACTCCGTAATTGATTTCACAAAACTCCAGTATTTCTTCATTCGTACCGGGGTCTTGTTGCATATAGTCGTTGGAAGGAAATCCCAAGATTACCAGATTGGGACTGTACTTTTTGTGCAAAGCTTCCAATTCCCTAAACTGCGGCGTATGACCGCACCGGGAAGCCGTGTTGACAATCAATACCTTTTTCCCTTTCAATTGTTCAAAAGAATACTCTTCTCCCCTAATGGTTTTAAAAGATAAATCGTAAAAACTTTCCGCTTGCATGGTCATAAATAGTGTTATTAATAGAAAAAAGCCTTTCATTTGTAATAAATTACGGACTAAGATACATGCTTTTTTATGAAACATTGGTTCCTTATACTCCTTTTTGTTCCTTTTTTTACCATACCTCTTAACGCCCAATACGCCCGCAATCCGGAACTCTGGTACCACAAGGCAGATTTTTCTCAAGATACGATGCACTCGCAAGGGAACAACCCCCTTCCTTTGAACAATCTATTACCACAAGCCACAGAGCCTGTTCTCAAGCACAGTGAACAAATAATACTGAAACACAGTGACCGTACGTTTGGCAACAAAATGTTGCGCGGCAGCGCATACTCCCTGGGTTACAACGCCGTAATTATGACGGCTCTTATTCTGTCGCCGGAATACATCAGTCTATGGGACAAAGAAACGGCTTTCACCAAAGAATCTCTAAAAGCAGAATACAAAAGAACGTTTACCACTCTTCCGGAACTAGATGACGATTTGTTCATCATCAACTACGTAGGACACCCCTACCAAGGAACCTTCTATTACAATTCCGTCCGTTCTCAGGGTGCCAAAATGTGGCAGGCTTCGCTCTTTGCCGTCATGCAAACCTTGCTGTGGGAATACTTATGGGAAGGCGGCCTGGAACAACCCAGCATCCAAGATTTGATTGCCACCCCTCTGGGAGGCATTGTGTTTGGAGAATTGGCGCACAGAGCCACTCTGGCTATGGCCAAAAACGGCTTCACCTGGTACGAAATCATCGCCACCTGCATCATCAACCCCGCCTACGCCATCAACAACGGCTTTAAAATCAAGCCTGCAAAATAGTTGTAAGAAGATCTAGCAGCACGTACCACCTTAACCAAGTGAAGCGGACGGTCGGTTGCGCATTCCATTGCTGCTACGTCGGCCCCTCTGAAAGGGCTGTTTTCCGTGTTTTCTGCAAAAGGTAGTGAGTAGTAATTTTGAAGAAAGTGGGTTAACACGCTGATATTTAACTGGTTGTGATGGTCAGTACTCCGGGGGCACTCACTACCCTTCGGCAAAAGGGGCTGTTTTCCGTGTTTTTCGGGAGGGGTAGTGAGTAGTGATTTTGAAGACGGCGCGCTAACGCGCAGATATTTAACTGGTTGCGACAGTCAGTGCTCCGAGGGGACTCACTACCCTTAGGCAAAAGGGGCTGTTTCCGTGTTTCCGTGAAGGGAGGAGTTGTTTTAGTATAGTTTCAGTAAGAAAACAAAGAAGCCCTGTAATTCTTTATGAATCAGAGCTTTTTTTGTTTGTGTGGGTGCCCGGAGCCGGGATCGAACCGGCACAGCCTTGCGGCCACTGGTGTTTGAGACCAGCGCGTCTACCTATTCCGCCATCCGGGCCTCGTCTCAAACGGGAAGCAAATGTAGTGTATTTTTTTTACTTAGACAATATCTCCTTTTAATGTGGCCGCTGTACAAGAGGTAATGCGCACGTGTACAAGATCTCCCACGCGGTTCGTTCCTTTGGGAAATACGCAGACTTTGCCTGTATCCGTACGCCCAAAAAGGTCTTCTTCAGATCGCTTAGAGGTGCCTTCTACCAATACTTCCATGGTTTTACCCACATCGGCCCGGTTACTTTCCAGCGACAGGCGGTTCTGCAAGGCAATAATCTCACTCAGTCGCCGGGTTTTTTCTTCCTCCGGCACATCGTCCGGGTAATGACGGGCAGCCAGCGTATTGGGGCGTTGCGAATACTGGAACATAAAGGCCTGGTCAAACCGCACTTCTTTCATCAGCTCCAAGGTCAAGCGGTGGTCTTCTTCCGTCTCGGCACAAAAACCGGCAATCAAATCGGTTGAAATACCACAACCGGGCAAGATGGTACGGATGCTCCGGATCCTATCCAGGTACGTTTCCCGCGTGTACTTACGGTTCATTTTGGCCAGTACGGCGTTGCTGCCGCTCTGGACCGGCAGGTGAATCTGCTTACAGATGTTGTGATGATTCGCCATCACGTGCAGCACATCATCCTGCATATCTTTGGGATGCGAGGTGGTAAAACGGATGCGCAGATTCGGTACAGCCAGCGCTATACGCTCCAGCAAGCCTGCAAAAGAGACGGTTTCCTCTCCGGCTTTCCACCGGTACGAGTTGACATTCTGCCCCAGCAGCGTGACTTCTTTAAATCCGTCTTTCTGCAGGGCCTCCACCTCGGCTTGTATGGACTGCGGGTCGCGGCTGCGTTCCCTTCCGCGCACGTATGGTACAATGCAATAAGCGCATAGGTTGTCGCAGCCTCTCATAATGGTAACAAAGGAAGTCACTGTCTGCTCCCGGCCCCGGTACGGTGTGATGTCTGCATACGTTTCTGTAAGAGACAGTTGTGTTTGCAAAGGGGCCGAGGCAGGCGATCCCATCATGGCAGGCAGGTGACGGTAACTGTCGGGTCCCACCACCCAATCGACGGCCGGATGTTCCAGTAATTGTTCTTTAAGCCGGGTGGCCATACAGCCCAGCACGCCTACCCTCAGTTGCGGGTTTTTTTTCTTTAAGCGGGCAAAATGGTCCAGTCGGTTCATTACCCTTTTTTCTGCATTTTCCCTAATGGAGCAGGTGTTAATCAACAAAATACGGGCTTCTTCCCAACGGGAACAAGGTACGTATCCGCTGCCGGCCAGAAGGCTTGCCACCACCTCGGAATCGCTCACATTCATTTGACAGCCGTACGTTTCTATATAGAAAGGAATCATGGCACAAATATAGCATATTCACCCTAAATGTATACCTTTGCATCATGAGTGGAAAACGCTATCTTCTGGTGGCTATTGCCTTACTGACCATGGCCGGATGTGCACGGTACAAGGATATATCTTTGCAACACGTGGCTTTGACGCAATTCAATATGACAAGTCTTTCTACGGCCAAGGTGACCGTAAAGGCTACTCTGGACAATCCGGTAGGTAGAAAAATAGCCTTGGAAGGACTGGAAGGGGTGTTAAAAATAGATAAAAAGCCGTTTGCCCAGTTTCATCTGGACTCCACACTCGTGTTTGCCGCCAAAAGCGTATCTGAACGGGAGGGAGTGCTGGTGCTGAGAATCAGGGATATGTCCCCGCTCTTTTCCGGTGTCATTGATTTGGACGAAACTGTTTTGGACAAATTGAGCCTGGATATAGAAATGACCGTTAAAAGCGGGTGTATGAAACGCACCCTCCAAGAGAACGACGTACCCATAAAACAGTTTATCAAATGATAAAACGTTATACCATAGCCTGTTTGTTTCTTCTTATTCCGTTGGTTACTTTATACGGACAGGGGGAGCGATGGATACAAGATACGTTACCGTCGCGGTACGATGTGTTTAAAACATTTAACGAACCGGGACCGTATGGCAACCGGATTACCATTATTCAACCGGACTCTCTTGCTTTTAAAATAAATCAGTTGGTAGAAATCAACAGCAAAACACAACGAAAAATGCAAGGCTATAGGGTGCGGATCTTTTTTGACAACAAACAATCTGCACGTTCAGAATCGGAAGACCTTGTTGCTGCCTTTTCAGAAACATATCCGGATATAGCTGTGTACAGAATCTATGAAAATCCGTACTTTAAAGTAACGGTCGGAGATTTCAGAACAAGAAGCCAGGCCATGCAGTTCATGTTACGTATCCGAAGAACGTACCCACAAGCGTTTATTACAAGAGAGCATATTGCCTATCCGCCTTTATGACGTGCTGCGGTACGCCACCATTTTAGTTTAAACCGTCCTTTAAACTGTTTTAACGGATTCATATAACGATCTACTCGCTCCGGATACATGTCTTTGACAGTGATAAGAATACCCGTTTCTTCCACACCGCCGAAATCTTTATTCAAGGTAGTCCCAAACACACGCATATTAGGAGAAATACGCATATAAGAGTTAATCAATGGGGGAACCCTTTCTCCACGTTGTTTGAGCAATCGTACCAAAGATTTGTAATCTTCATTATAGATTCCGCTTGTAAAGAGCCCCTGAAACATGGGGTCTTTTTCGTTGTAATCCAACGGTTCCTTGGCAGATACCAGATTTTCCGCATCGGGGAAATATTGGTTTAAAAAATACAGTAAATAGTTACGAGCTACCTTGTCGTAATTACTGTACATGGTAACTTTCCCAAAAAGAAATTTCATTTCCGGATCACGGACAATCAAGGCACCCAACCCGTCCCATAAATTATCCAAAGCGTAGAGTCCCGATCGGTTTTTGTTGGTGTTCTGATAATCAGGCTGAACAAAAGACCTGCCCAATTCTATGGTATACGGCAAATAATGGGTAACAAAGGCATCAGAAAAATCAAACACAGAAGATGTCGCCAAATGTTTTGTCTGAATACCCGTTCCCATTATGTAGCGGTACCCTCCCAATATTTCTTTATGTTTTGGATCCCACACTACCAATTGTCTATATGGAAAATCCGGATGTAGATCGTATGCATCAATATCTACAGCCTTCCCCGTGCCGCCACCGGCCATCCTAAAAGCAATCTCTCTCAGCCGGCCTACTTCCTGCATAGCATGAGGCGCCTGATGGGCATCAAAATCGTACAATTGGTTTTCACCGCGTGACGTATACCTGACCAAAAGCTCTTGTGTAAGTTCTTCTTCCAATAGATGTTTAGATACGGGAGAGGCTACAGGCTCTATCATAGTATTCATGTTTTCTGTTTGCAAAGTTATCTAAAAGAATGCAATTGTGTATATTTGTAATATACAATTATATGTATCTATGTTATCTCAGTCGTTACAGCAAAAGTTACAGTTAAAGCAAAAGCTATCGCCGTTGCAAATACAGACCATCAAATTGTTGGAACTGCCGGCCTTAGAACTTGACCAACGTGTAAGAAAGGAGCTGGAAGAAAACCCTGTACTGGAAACAAAAGACAATGAGGACGAAACAGAAGATAACGAACTCTCGTTAAGTGAATACTACGGAGAAGACGATTCCATCCCCTCTTACCGATTATACACAAGTCACCAATCTAAAGATACTACCAGGGATTTTCCTACTTTTTCCGTTAAAGAAAGTTTCCGGCAAAACCTGGAGGCACAATTAGGATTTCGCACACTCACGGACAGAGAAAGAAAAGTGGCTTTGTTTGTCATAGGCAGTCTGGACGATGACGGGTACCTTAGAAGGGAACCGGAAACCTTATGTGACGATATGGCTTTTCGTTTGGGCGTAGAAGTTACAGAAGAAGAAATAGAAAACGCCATTGCGCTTATCCAGCAATTTGACCCGCCTGGCGTAGGCGCACGTTCTTTACAAGAATGCTTACTCATTCAAATACAGAATAAGCAGTCAAAGCCTTCTATAGATACGGCAACCCTTATTCTTGAAAAATATTTTGAAGAATTTACAAAAAAACATTACGATAAAATCATTGCTCGTCTTGATCTGACTGAAGACGAACTGAAAGAGGCCATTGATGAAATCCTCAAATTGAACCCCAAACCCGGAGGTCACGTAGATGATTCTTATACAGACAGAGCCCAACAAGTAGTACCGGACTTTATCCTGGATCTGAAAGACGGTGAATTTGTGCTTACCCTTCCGCGTTTTTCTGTTCCGGAACTTCGTATCAACAGAAGGTATGCAGACATGTTATTGAAAGCAGCCGATAAAAGTTCCAGAGAAAGCAAAGAAGCCGCTACGTTTGTCAAACAAAAATTGGATTCGGCCAAATGGTTTATAGAAGCCTTACGCCAAAGGCAGAATACGTTATTCAATACCATGAAAGCCATTCTTGAATTCCAAGAAGAATATTTTGCTGAAGGAGACGAGTCCAAACTGAAACCGATGGTTTTAAAAAACATTGCAGAAAAAACAAACTTGGACATTTCTACCATTTCTAGAGTGGTAAATTCAAAATACATCCAAACCCACTTTGGAATTTACTCTCTCAAGTATTTTTTCTCAGAAGGTTTGATGACAGAATCAGGAGAAGAAGTATCTACCCGTGAGATCAAAAACATTCTGGTGAAAAGCATTGATACAGAAGACAAACGCAAACCTCTTACAGATGAACAATTGGTTGGGTGTTTAACAGATAAGGGGTACAAAGTGGCTCGGAGAACTGTAGCCAAATACCGCGAACAATTAAATATACCTATAGCACGATTAAGAAAAGAAATTTAAAATGAAAAAACTCGCCATTATGTCTCTTGTTTTAGGGGCTGCTGCCTTATCGGCCCATTCTTGCACTACGCGTCAAAAAGTAGATGTTGTCGTATACAACGCTAAAGTATATACAGTAGACAATGATTTCTCCATTCAAAGCGCTTTTGCCGTAGACAAAGGAGTATTTTTGGCCGTAGGCTCCACGGATGAAATCCGGGCTGCTTTCAAAGGACGTAAAGAGCTGAACCTGAGAGGCGCTCCTGTTTATCCCTCTTTTATTGATGCCCACAGCCATTTTACCATGTTTGCTCACGGGTTGAGCCATGCAGATTTACGCGGCGCAAAATCTGAAGAAGAAATCATTGAACGGCTTAAAGCACATTACGACTTACACAAACCCGAGTTTCTTGAAGGAGACGGTTGGGACCAGACGTTATGGGAAGGCAAGGCATTCCCTACCAATGAAGCGCTAAGCAAAGCCTTTCCGGATATTCCGGTATACTTGTACAGAGTGGATTTTCATGCGTATTGGGTAAACGACAAAGCCATTGAGTTGGCAGGCATCAAACCGGGAGACCCTTCCATCAAACCGGGTGAAGCGCTGTTGCATCCCGACGGTACGTTTACCGGTATTTTCCTGGAAGATACGGGTGCCGCCATCAGTGCTACTGCTCCTTCTCCCAACAACGCCACGTTGGAAAAATATATGATGGAAGCCCAAGACATCTGTTTTGCCTACGGCTTGGGTTCTGTAACAGACGGCGGATTGTTGCTGCATGAAATAGAATTGTTGGATTCTTTGCAGAAAGAAGGGAGGCTGAAAATAAGAACGGACGTATGGTTAACCCCTTCTGAAGACAATTTTGCACGCTTTCAAGAACCCTATATGTCAGACAGGTTGGATATAACTACCATAAAATTGTACATAGACGGAGCCCTTGGTTCCAGAGGGGCGCTGATGTACAAACCGTACTCGGACGATCCGGGAAATTCTGGTATCCAAGTTATTTCCAAGGAAGAATTTTTAGACGTATGCCGCTTGGCTCAAGAAAGAGGATTTAGGGTAAGTACACACGCCATAGGAGACAAAGGAGTTCGTAAAGTATTGGATTTTTACGCCCAATTCTTAACTCCCGGAAACGATCTGAGGTGGCGTATGGAACACGCCCAAGTTGTGGCTCCGGAAGATTTCAAGCTTTTTGGGCAACTGAACGTTGTCCCTTCCATCCAACCCACACATGCTACCTCTGATATGGGTTGGGCCGAGGATCGCGTGGGACCTGAAAGGGTAAAAGGAGCTTATGCATTCAAAGATTTGATAGATGCAGCGGGCTGGGCACCTTTCGGTACCGACACGCCGGTAGAAGATTTCAACCCCGTATATACGTTCTTTGCAGCTATTACTAGAACCAATTTGGACATGCAGCCGGAAGGAGGTTGGTATCCTGAGCAAATCCTCTCTAGAGAAGAGACCCTCAAAGGTATGACTATATGGGCCGCTATGGGTTCCTGCCGGGAAAAAGAAAAAGGTTCTATTGAACCGGGCAAATGGGCAGACTTTGTAGTATGGACAGACGACCTGATGACCATCCCTATTGAAGAGATACCCGGTACGTCATGCTACATGAATTTCTTGGGAGGAGAACAAGTATTTCCTTAAAACCTACTTTTCCCCGTAAGCCAAATCTCCAGCATCGCCCAAACCGGGGACGATGTAGGACTTTGTTGTCATTTCCTCATCAATAGCTCCCAGCCAGATGGACACCCCGCTCTGTGGCAATTTGCGACACAAGAATTCGTATCCTTCCCTGGATGCTATGGGAGATACTATGTGGCAATGTTTTGGTTGGCCTTTCTGCTCAACCAATTCCTGATACGTAAGAAACAACGTAGACCCGGTAGCCAACATGGGGTCTGAAAGAATCAATATTTTGTCCTCTAAGGAAGGGCTGATCATATATTCCATCTGTATGGTAAACTTATAGTTTCTACCATACTTCCTATAAGCGGCCACAAAGGCACTTTGTGCTTTGTCAAAAATTTTCAACATCCCTTCGTGCAAAGGCAACCCCGCTCTTAATATAGTAGCCAGCACAATTTCATCTTCCGGAATTTTGCAGGTAGAAATTCCCAAAGGAGTATGCACTTCTTCCATCTTATAAGAAAGTGTTTTGCTTACTTCGTAGGCAAACATATACCCCAATCTCTCCAGATTATAACGAAATCTCATAGCGTCTTTCTGCACTGTAACATCACGTATTTCTGCGAGTACGGCATTAAAAAAGGAGTCTTTTTCAGAAAAAACAAACGTTTTCATACAGAAGAATTTTCTCAAAGGTACAAAAGTAAACGACATTATAAGAGTCCTTCTTCTGCAAAACTAAAGTATCTGCTTCCTCCTATGACAATATGATCTATCAAATGTACATCAACCATCCTAGCCGCTTCTTTCAATGT
>FZPS01000182.1_pt193 | contig 24838 bp, 19 predicted proteins | sample 1817821 | NCBI WGS metagenome assembly FZPS01 (sample SAMEA104158645, study PRJEB21678) | metagenome | place: Germany | collected 2015-04-21 | reverse complement strand
CATTCAGGGGCAGGCTAAAAACGGCTCGAAAGTCGCCGGGGTGACGAACAAAAGGTGATAGAACCATTCAGGAATGACGTCTCTTTTTCGTCATTCCCGAAATCTTTAATCGGGAATCCACGCTTTTGCTTTTTCTTTTTGTCTTTCTATTGGGAACCGTAGGGATGTCCCTCCCATTATTTGGATTCATCGTAGAACCATTCAGGAATGACACCCTCATCCGTCATGCCTGAGCGCTTTTATCAGGCATCCACATCATTCGTCATTCCCGAAATTTTTTATCGGGAATCCATGTTTTCAAATACTGTGGACCCCGGCTTAAAGATTGCCGGGGTGACGAATAAGAGGCAATAAATACATTCAGGGGCAGGCTAAAAGCGGCTCGAAAGTCGCCGGGGTGACGAGGAGGCGGGAATCCATGTTTTTGCCCTTAAGTAATTTAGATTCCTGATAGAGACATTCAGGAATGAGAGATAACGGGATGATAGAGACACTCAGGGGTGACGGGCAAGGGCGGTCATTGCGAGCCTCGTAGTTCCGCTGAGGGAGGCTTTCTCTCCCTCAGTTAGCTTTTGTCTTTTAAGTTTTCTATTTTTTTAATCTTACGCCGTAGGCCGTCCGTGGCAATCCCGAGTTTCTTTGCCGAGGAGAATCCAAAAAGAGATCGCCACGCATGGCAAAATGCGCCATGCTCGCGATGACAAGGAAAAGACACCCTCACCCTAACCCTCTCCCGTCGAGGGCGAGGGAAAATATGGAGAGTCTCCTGAAGAGGATGAGGGGAAGCGAGATCGCCACCTCAATCGCTCCTCGCGATGACAGATGATAAAGGGGGGATTATAAGGGGACGGCGCCCCCTTATAGTCGATACTATAGTTCTCTTTATTGTTTCTTTCTCATACTGACATTACTATAGGATAACTACAGCCAGCCAGGTAGTTTATTTGACACTTTTCTTTTAATTTCTTATAATGGTTTTAACTTGGATTTAGGGAGGAATAAGGGTGACTGAAATCAAAGTCGGTAAGGGAGAAAGCATAGACGAAGCTTTGCGCCGGTTTAAGAAAAAGTGCCAGCGTAATGGAGTAATTTCGGAGATGAAACGCAGGGAGCATTATGAGAAACCGAGTGAAAAGAAAAGAAAGAAGGCTCAAGCAGCTGCCCGAAGAAAAAGAAGAGGATGAAAGAGGTATCGTCTTTAAAAGTTCAGATTGAAGAGCAGATGAAAGCAGCACTGAAGGCTCATGACCAGCTGAGGCTGGATACTTTGAGGTTGCTCCTTTCAGAGATAAAAAATAAAGAGATTGAAAAAAGGGGCAATCTGGAAGAGGGGGAAATAGTTGCCTTAATCCGGAAGGAGATTAAAAAGAGGCAAGAAAGTGAAGAATATTTTGAAAAAGGAAATCGTTCCGAGCTTTTAGAAAAGGCAGAGAAAGAGATAGCCATTCTGCAAGATTTTCTCCCTCCTCAACTTTCAGAGGAGGAAGTGGAGCGAGTTATAAATGATGTATTAGCCAGCTGGCCTGGAGAAGCATCTCTTTTCCCGGTGATGAAGGAAGTGATGTCTCGCCTTCAGGGCAGGGCAGGGGGGGAAGTGATTTCTAAAGTGGTATGTCAAAAGATAAACGTGGGGTGATAGAAAAACTTGTCTCAAGGGATTGACCTGAAAGATAGAGAAGTGCGTTTCTCTTTAGAAAGTGTGGAAAACATTAAAGCGCTTTTTGGCTATCTGGATAGTAAAATCAGAGTCGTTGAAAGTGTGTTTAAGGTAGAGGTAACTATAGAGGAAGAGGATCTAGTGATCAGAACTAAAAGTGAGAGTGGAGAGGTATCTTTAGCCCGAGATTTTTTGCAAGAACTTTCTTCTTTTTCTCCTCCAGAAGAATTGAGTTCTGATGACCTGCAAAAAATGGCTCTCAGTTTCAAAGAAAACAAAAAAGCGTGGTGGAATGATAAAGTAGAACCCACTATTCTGACTACTGCTTATCATAAACCTGTCCGGGCTAAAAGTCCGGGACAGATGAAATACGTTCAGACAGTAAGAAATGCGGATATAACTTTCTGCATCGGTCCGGCCGGGACGGGGAAAACTTATTTAGCCATGGCTATGGCCTGTGCTGCCCTGCAAACCAAGAAAGTGAGCAGAATTGTCCTGGTAAGGCCGGCGGTAGAAGCAGGAGAAAGCCTGGGATATCTACCTGGAGACCTGAAGGAGAAAATTGAACCCTATCTACGACCTCTTTATGATGCCCTCTATGAAATGCTCTCCCCTGATAAATTTCAGAAGTACAGCGAAAAAGGAGTGATTGAGGTGGCTCCTCTTGCCTATATGAGAGGGAGGACGCTCAATGATTCCTTCATAGTTCTGGACGAAGCACAGAATACCACTCCTGAACAGATGAAAATGTTTTTGACCCGCATGGGCTTCGGTTCCAAGGTGGTGGTGACCGGCGATATCACCCAGATTGACCTTCCCAGTGGTAAAAAATCGGGGTTAGTGGTGGTGCAAGAAATCCTTAAGGACATTAAGGGAATAGAATTTGTTTATTTGAACGAAAAAGATGTGGTCAGACATCAGTTAGTCCAGAAGATTATTCTGGCTTATGAAAAATTTGAGGAAAAAGCTCTCTCTCGCTAAGTCTCATCTTCTTTCTTTTCGCTTCCTGAATTTTCTCCTTTATGGAATAATGCTTTTCTTTCTCTTCTGGTTTTCTTCCTGGGGAGAGGAATGGAAAATAAAAGAGGGAGAAGTGGTCAGTCGAGACATCATTGCTCCTCGCTCGGTGGAAATTATCGATATTCCCAGCACTGCAGAAGCACAAAAGAGGCTTCTCTCTGCTATTCCTCCTGTTTATCGTGTCGACCCTCAAACGCTGGATAAAATTGAACAAGAGTTAGAAGAATTTTTTAAATCTCTGGAAGAAGCTCGTCCTACCTACTCTCTTTTATCTACCGATTTTAAGGATACCTTTAGTAAGAAGTGGAGAATTACCCCGGGGGTGTTGGAGTGGCTTATTGCCTCCCCTCAAGAGGAATATGAGAGAGTCAAAGGAGTTACTTTTGATATAATCAACCGCTATATGGCCAACCCTATCCGGGAAGAAGAATTAGAAGAGAAGATTTTAGAGGCCTATAGTGAGCTGGAAAGAATGGATCTGGGAGAAAGCGAAATAAGAGTGGCAGAAGCCCTGGTTTTCCGTTTTCTCCGGCCCACTGCAGTGGTGGATAGCGAGGGCACACAAAGAGAACGCTTGAAAGCTCTGGAATCTTTGCAACCGGTAAAGAGAATTATTAAGCGAGGGGAAGTGATTTTAAGAAAAGGAGAAATAGCTACTAAAGAGGACATAGAAATTTTAAGAGCCATGGGCTTCGGGGGAGAAGGAGATCAGTGGTTCCAGCTTTTAGCCTGGGCTCTGGTAATAACTGGAGCGGTGGTGGCAGAATATTTCTATATCCGAAAATTTGTCCCTTCTCTTTTGGAGGACGATTCTCTGCTCCTGTTGCGTTTAATAGCGGTAGGGGGCATTGTAGCCATGAATACACTGACTTTTCGCCTTTCCTCCTTTTTTATAATCATCAGTGCTCTTCCTCTTATTCTTTTGCCTCTTTTAGGTGAAGATTATGCTCTGGGGGAATCCTTGATTCTTTTTCCTCTTATTCTTTTGGGGGACAGGGTGGATTTTATTCAGGGATTTTATATCTATGTTAATTTATTCTTGCCACTTTTCTGGTTAAGCAAAATCTCTAAAACAGGAGACCTGGTAAAAGCGGGAATGATGATGGCCTTTACCAATATGGGTTTGAGCTTTGTTTTTGGTTTGCAGGAGGGTAAAGAGTTAACCAAAGTTTTAGCTGATGCTTTTTATGGATGGGGAGGAGGAATGGGAGGAGCAGTAATCGCTCTGGGTGGAATTACTCTTTTGGAGAGTATTTTTCACATAACTTCCGATTTTCGGTTGATGGAATTGCTAAATCCTACTCATCCTCTTTTGAAAAGACTTCTCATGGAAGCTCCCGGCACTTATAGCCACAGCTTGATGGTGGCTAATCTCGCTGAAGCTGCAGCGGAGAGAATTGGAGCCAATCCTTTTTTAGTGAGGGTTGGAGCTTATTATCATGATGTAGGTAAGATAAAAAGGCCTTACTTTTTTATTGAGAACCAGATGGAGGGGCATAATGCCCACAATCGTCTTTCCCCTAACTTGAGCTCTTTAATTATCCAGAGTCATGTTAAAGACGGGGTGGAAATAGCCAGGCAATACAATTTGCCCCCCGAAATTCAGGAAATCATCGCTTGCCATCACGGGACCACTATAATACGCTATTTTTACGATAAGGCGGTAAAGGAAAGAAAAGATGAGGTGAGGGAAGAAGAGTTTCGCTATCCTGGACCTCTACCGCGTACTGTTGAACAAGCACTGGTGTTTTTAGCTGATAGTGTGGAAGCAGCGGTGCGCAGTGCTACTCGTCCCACTCCCAGTCGGGTGGATGCCATAGTTAACGGTATTTTGCAAAAATATTTGCAGGAGGGACAGCTGGATGAATCTCCTCTCACTATGAGAGATATCCGGCAAATTGCTCAAGCTTTCGTGGTGGTTTTGAACGGAATGATTCACTCCCGGATTCCCTATTATCCGGAAGAAGAGGCATTAAAAATAGTCAGGGGGAAAGATATAAAAGATGAGCCGGGTAGAAATAGTAAATAGAACCAGGGAAAGCTTTTTAACCAGAAAAAAGGTGCAGAAAATAGTAGACTTCGTTTTAAAAGAGGAAGGGAAAGACTTTCCGGGGTGTTTGAGTATAGCGGCAGTGGATGAGGAGGAGATTCGAAGCCTGAAGAAAAGGTTTTTTCACCAGGATGCCTGTACCGATGTTATATCCTTTTTTTACGGATTTTCTGATGAAGATGATATCTGGGGAGAGATAATAATTTGTCCTGCTGTTGTCAAGCAAGAAGCACATGTCCGGGGAGAGAGCGAAGAGAGAGCGTTGAGCATCGTTTTAATCCATGGCTTGCTTCATCTTCTGGGATACGAAGACGAAGATGCTGAAAAGGCCAGAGTAATGGAAGAAAGACAAGAAGCTCTGTATCGGCTTTTAGAAGAGGAAGAGGAAAGAGAAAAGTTGATAAAAAGAGCTATCAAGGTGAGAGAATATGCCTATGCTCCTTATTCTTCTTTTCCGGTGGGGGCGGCGCTGCTGGGATATGACGGGGATATTTTTACCGGTTGTAATGTGGAAAATGCCTCCCTGGGTTTAACCATTTGTGCCGAAAGGGTGGCGATTTTTAAGGCTATATCACAGGGGGTAAGAGAATTTAAGAGAATAGCCATCATTGCTGACCCTTCTTCTTATTGTTTTCCCTGCGGAGCCTGCCGGCAGGTTCTTTATGAATTTGCTCCTCAACTGGAGGTAATAGCGGCTAAAAGTGATAGAGATTATGAGATAGTTTCTCTTCACTCTCTTTTACCGCGGGCTTTTTTTCTGAGAAATGACGATAGAAAGGAGTAAATAACTTGGCTTTCCGCTCTGGTTTTGTTACCATATGGGGGCAACCCAATGTAGGAAAATCTACTTTTTTAAATTACGTTTTGGGACGCAAGGTAGCTATTGTTTCTTCCAAGCCTCAAACTACCCGTCAGGTTTTAAAGGGAATTCTCAACCTCCCTGATGCCCAGGTGGTTTTTTTAGATACTCCGGGTTTGCATTCTCCCCGGGATGAATTTGGTAAATGGATGGTTCAGGAGGCTGAAAAAGCTCTGGATGGTGTTGATGTGCTTCTCTACATGATTGCTCCCGATAACAGGGAAGAAGAGGATAAAAAATATCTGAATAGTTTACATTCTTTTACCGGCCCGGTTTTTTTGGTTCTTAACAAAAAAGACCTGGTGCAAGAAGAAGAAGCCCGGAAAATTCTTTCCCGGTTTTCTAATCTTTTCCCCTTCCAAGGGAAAGCGGCAGTTTCTTCTATCACTGGAGAGGGGATTTCTGAGTTGCTTTCTGAGATAGTGGAAGCTCTTCCTCCGGGGCCTCCTTATTATGGAGAGGATGTTATCTCTGATATCTGGGAAAAAGATATAGTGGCAGAAATAATAAGGGAGAAAATCTGGTGGTATACTTATCAGGAAGTCCCTTACGGGGTAGAGGTGAGGGTGGAGGAGTTTAAAGACCGGGGTGATATTCTCTATATCAGAGCTATTATATATGTGGAGAGGGATTCCCATAAAAAAATTGTCATTGGTCAGGAAGGCAAAATGTTAAAAAAAATTGGAGAAGAGGCCAGAAAAGAAATAGAATTTAACTGGGGCAAAAAAGTTTATCTCGATTTGTGGGTTAAAGTGGAGAAGAACTGGAGGAAAAGACCCGAGGTTCTGGGAAGATGGGGATACAGGACTAAGTGAGAGAGAGATTTAATCGTTACTGGAAAGACGAGGGAATAGTGATTCGCTCTACTAACCTTGGAGAGCGAGACCGTCTGGTTACCCTTTTCACTCAGAAGAGAGGAAAAATTAGAGCTTTGGCAAAAGGAGCTCGAAAAGTGGGAAATCGTTTTGGAGCTTCTTTAGATGTTTTTAATTATTCCGAATTTATGTTTTATTCCGGGGCGGGAATGCCCATACTCATGCAGGGTTTGATTAAGTTTTCTTACCGGGATATGACTTCTTCACTGATAAGGTGGTTAGAGGGAAGTTATTTGCTGTATCTTTTAGACCGCTGCTGGCAGTGGGAAAAGCCAGAAGAGGGGCTTTTAGAAAGAGTGCTATATTTCTGGGAGATAATTTTGAAAAAGGGGGAGGACGTTTATTCTTCTTTTCTCCGGTTCAAACTGGATTTGGCTTTTTATTTAGGAATAGCTCCACATCTCGAGAGCTGTGTTCTCTGCAACCGAGATGTGGAAGGAGAAGCTTACTGGAGCAACCAGGAAGGTGGTGTAATCTGTCCTTCCTGTGCTTCAAAAGTGCCAGAAAAAGTGGTTTTCCCTCAGGATTTGAGGGCTATACTCAGATATCTTTCCTCTCCGGGGGGAAATTTATCGTCGCTGAAGCTCAGTTTTTTTCAGTTTGAGGAACTGGATAAAATTCTTTCTGACTATTTGAGCTATGAAGTGGGAGATAGAGTTATGAACTGGCATGATTTTCGATCTCTTTATCAAGGAGCGGTTTTTTCCAGTTGACAGGATTTTCTAAAATTGCTATATTTTAGGCTTGGTGTGTTCGGGGAGGAATAGGATAATTTATACTCATAAAAAAGACATCCAGCTAAATATCAGGCAGTGGCTATGATAAAAAATAAGGCGTTGTTAACTAAAAGTTTAGCAGCAAAAAATCTCGGAATACTAAAAACTCTGTCCTCCCTGCCACCATTGAGCCTCTTTTCAGGAAATAATGAGTAAAAACAAGTACTTTTGAGTTTTGCTCTTTGGGGGGAGAGCGAGGAGGCTGTCTTAAAACCGCGGGCTGAGCGAAGGCAGCTTGAAGAAGGCGGGATAAAAGTATCTCAGCAAACTATGCCGGTTGTGGTATAGTTTAGTTAGCCAGGAAGCCGTGTATTTTCAAGACATCATTCTGACCCTCAGTGATTACTGGAAAAAAAGGGGTTGTGTTGTTGTCCAACCTTATGATGTGGAAGTGGGAGCAGGCACCATGAATCCGGCTACTTTCTTGCGAGTTCTAGGACCGGAGCCCTGGAGAGTGGCTTACTGTGAACCTTCTCGCCGTCCTGCCGATGGTCGATACGGAGAAAACCCTAACCGGCTTTATGAACATTATCAATTTCAGGTTATTATTAAACCTTCACCTTCTGATATTCAGGATTTATATTTAGAAAGCCTTTTCCACCTGGGCATTAAGTCAGAAGAACACGATATCCGCTTTGTGGAGGATAACTGGGAATCTCCCACCCTGGGAGCCTGGGGTCTGGGCTGGGAAGTCTGGTTAGACGGGATGGAAGTTACCCAGTTTACCTATTTTCAGCAAGCCGGAGGAATAGACTTAAAGCCCATTGCTGTGGAGATAACTTATGGTTTAGAAAGAATGGCTATGTACCTGCAGGAAAAGGAAAATATATTCGAAGTAGAGTGGAATGAATATCTGACCTATGGAGATATCCGCTGGCAAGAGGAGAGAGAGCACTCTATATCCAGCTTTGATGAAAGCAATCCTCCTGCACTTTTTACCCTCTTCGGGCTTTATGAAGGAGAAGCTAAAAGGTTGCTGGATAAAAGGTTGATTCTCCCAGCTTATGATTACGTTTTGAAATGTTCCCATATTTTTAACCTATTAGATGCTTGTGGAGAAATAAGCGTTATGGAAAGGAACCAGTATATGGGGAAAATAAGGCAATTAGCCAATCGTTGTGCTCAACTGTATCTCGAGGAAAGAAAAGCTCTGGGGTTTCCCTTTTCTTCCAAGATAAAAACTGCTGCATCTTAGTGGCTCTGGACCGGAGAGGTAAGGATAAATGACACAAGAAAAAGACCTTTTGTTAGAGATAGGGATGGAAGAGCTGCCTATCAGTTTAATATCTGACATTTTTCAGGAATGGGAAACTAAATTCACCCGGGGCTTTCGGGAAGCCCGCATAGATTACAAAGACCTGGAAGTGGTGGGAACCCCCCGGCGGATGACCGTTTATCTGCGGGGCGTAGCAGAAAGGCAGAACCCTGTTCTTAAAGAGATAAAAGGTCCGGCTAAAAAAGTAGGTATTTCTGAAACAGGAGAGTTTCTGGAGCCTGCTCATGCCTTTGCTCGCTCTCAGGGTATTGATTTATCCGACCTCGTGGTAAAGGAGACTGAAAGGGGGGTTTATATTTTCGGGGTGAAAAAAGAAGAAGGAAGACTGGTAGAAGAAATTTTACCCCTTCTCCTTCCCCGGATTATTTCCTCTCTGGAATTTCCTCGTTCCATGCTCTGGGGAGAAGGACAATTCCGATTTGTTCGTCCCCTTCGCTGGATTTGTGCTCTGTGGGGGGAGAAAGAGATAGTTTTCGAAATAGCGGGAGTGGTATCTTCCCGTTTTACCCGGGGACATCGCTTTCTTGCGCCACAACCTGTGGAATTAAAAGAACCCTCTCAGTATTTTACTTCGCTGCGGGAAGCTAAAGTTATAGTTTGTCAGGAAGAAAGAAGAAAGAAAATCGAGGAAGCTCTTAGCAGGGAAGAAAAACTCATCGGGGGCCACTGGCTGAAAGATGAGAGCTTGATCCAGGAAGTAAATTTTTTAGTGGAATATCCCGATGCCGTAACCGGTCGGTTTGATTCTCAGTATCTGAAGCTCCCCCATCGAGTGCTTACCACAGTTATGAAGCATCACCAGAAGTATTTTGCCTGTGTAGATGACCGGGGGGAACTGCTGCCCTTTTTCTTTATAGTTTTAAATCGACCCCGGGAAGGGGGAGAAAAAATAGTAAAGGGAAATGAGCGAGTACTTAAAGCCCGGCTGGAAGATGCGCTTTTTTTCTTTGAGGAAGACAGGAAAAAGCCCCTGAGGGATAGAGTAGAGGCTCTCGATGGCATAATCTTTCAAGAGTCTCTCGGGACCATGAAACAAAAGGTAGAGCGATTAGAAAAACTGGCCCGTTACCTGGGAGAGGAGTTGGGCTTTGACTCAGGAAGGATAAAACGGGCCGAGGAAGCTGCTCATCTATCTAAGGCAGATCTCGCCTGTGAGATGGTAAAGGAATTTCCTGAACTACAGGGTTATATGGGTAGAGTCTATGCTCTTTTAGATGGGGAGGAAGAGGAAGTGGCAATAGCTCTGGAAGAGCAATATTATCCACTACCAGGGGAGGAAACCTATCCCAGCACAGTAGCGGGGATGATTCTCTCTTTGGTGGATAAAATGGATAATATTGTTTCCAGTTTTTCGCTGGGGAGAATCCCCAGCGGCTCTCAAGACCCCTGGGGGTTGAGGAGAATGGCTCAAGGCATTGTGAATATAATATTACACTGCCAGTGGTATCTGTCATTATCTCCCTGGGTAGAGAAAAATCTTCACCTTTTAAAAGAGCAGGGTCTGGGAGGGGAAAATGAGGGGATAAAAGCGGAAGTGGTAGAATTTCTGTTTAATCGCCTTCGTTCTCGTCTTCTGAGCTCCGGCTTTAATTATTCGGTGGTTAATGCAGTTTTGAACACTTCTGTTGATGACCTCTATGAGGCTTTTAAAAAAATAGAGGTTCTGGAAAAGCTGAGAAGAGAGAGAAGGTCGTTTTTATCTGAGATAGTCACCGGCTTTACTCGAGCTAACAATATCAGCAAAGAGTTCTCCGGTAATGGAGATTTGCGAGAAGACCTCTTGCAAGAGGAGTTAGAAATAGAATTATATAAAAATCTCCAGAAAGTAGAGCAAGATTTTAATCAGGCGGTGGCGGGGGGAAATTATTTCGCTGCTTTTGAAATATTTTATTCTCTTTTGCCCTTACTTAATCAATTTTTTGACCAGGTTTTAGTGATGTGTGAAGAAAAAGATTTAAGAGAAAATCGCTTAAATTTGATGAAAAAAGTGGTAAACTTGTGGAAGGATGTGGCTGACCTGTCTCAGGTGGTAATAGAGGGAGAATAAAGTTGAAAGAAGTGAATTCGGCTTATAAAGTGAGCGATGATTTCAATATTTTTGTGATTTCTGACGGAACGGGTAAAACTGCGACATCAATGGTACAGGCTGCTCTTTTGCAGTTTGACCTGCCTCGAGTTAACATTGTGCGTTTTGCGCGTATTCGTAGTCGAGAGGAAATATATAACATTCTGGATATGGTGCAACCCAAAAAAGATATCATAGCTTATACGGTGGTAAATGAAGAATTAGCTCAGGCTCTACGAGTGGAATCACTTAATCGAGGGATACTGGCTCTGGATCTTCTGGGTCCGGTGGTAGAAGCGCTGAAAAAAGTCAGTTCTCGCCAGCCCCGGGGAGTGCCTGGTCTCCTCCGTCGTCAGGAAGAAGGGTTATCCCCTAAAATAGAAGCTCTGGAGCATGCCTGGAAAGAAAGTAGCGGTTTCAGTGTTTCTAATCTGGAAGAGGCTGATGTGGTTATTTTAGGAGTGTGGTATCCTCGCAGAGAAGAAGGGATACTGATGCTGGCAGAAAGAGGGATCAGGGCAGCATTTTTGATATTAGACCCGGCTTTACCTCTTTTCCCCAACCTGGAAGAGACAGTGGCTCACTCTGTGGATAAGCCGGTGATTGGTCTCCAGATGGATGTTGATTACCTGACCCGGGTGAGGGAAGAAAGAGTCAGGGCTCTGGGTCTGGATCGCCTCTTGTATAAAGCTGAAAAAGAGGTGGTAAAGGAAGAACTGGATTTTGCTCAGAGAGTTTATGATAAACTGGGTTGCCAGGTGATAGATGTAACTGGTTTGAGCAGTAGAGATCTGGTAAATGCAATCATGAGTCAAATTAAAAAAAAGAGGGAGGAAATGCGATGAAGAAGAAATACGTCTATTTTTTTGGCGAAGGTGACGCCTCAATGAAATTACTTCTGGGTGGTAAAGGAGCAAACCTGGCGGAGATGACCCGTATTGGTTTACCGGTGCCTCCAGGTTTTACCATCACCACGGAAGCCTGCACTCATTACTATAAGAATAACCAGACCTGGCCAGAGGGTCTGGCTGAAGAGGTAGAAAAGAATTTAAAACGCCTGGAGGAGGAAACCGGTAAGAAATTTGGTGATTCCCAGAATCCTCTTTTAGTTTCTGTCCGCTCTGGTGCTCCAGCTTCTATGCCAGGAATGATGGATACCATTCTTAACTTGGGTCTTAATGACCAGGTGGTAGAAGGCCTGGCTCAACTCACCGGTGATCGTCGCTTTGCCTACGACTGTTATCGCCGCTTCATTCAGATGTTCGGTGGTGTGGTAATGGGAATAGGGCACGATGAATTCGAAGCCATTTTGAGTGAGGTCAAAAGAGAAGCAGGAGTCAAATTGGATGCCGATCTGGATGCCAATGCCTTGATAAAAGTGGTTGAAAGATACAAAGAGCTTTATAAAAAAGCAACCGGAGAAGATTTTCCTCAAGACCCCAAAGAGCAATTATATAGAGCTGTTAATGCCGTGTTTGAATCCTGGAATAATAAAAGAGCTATCACTTACCGGAGGCTCCATAACATTCCTGAAGATTGGGGCACAGCAGTAAATATTCAGGTGATGGTTTTCGGTAACATGGGATTTGATTCGGGAACAGGGGTGGGCTTTACTCGTAACCCCTCAACCGGAGAGAAAGAATATTACGGCGAATATCTTTTGAATGCCCAGGGAGAAGACGTGGTGGCCGGTATCCGGACTCCCAAACCCATCATAGAGATGCAAAAAGACCTTCCTGAAGTTTTTGAAGAGCTGAAGAAAATCTATGACATATTAGAAAAGCACTACAGAGATATGCAGGACTTTGAGTTTACCATCGAAAAAGGTAAACTTTACATTTTGCAGACTCGAACGGGGAAGAGAACTGCTCAGGCAGCGATTAAGATTGCCGTGGACATGGTAAAAGAAGGACTGATTGATGAAAAGACAGCGGTACGGAGAGTGGAGCCCGAACAAATCGACCAGCTGCTCCATCCTCGTATTGACCGCAGCCAGCCTTTGAATGTGATAGCTAAAGGTTTACCTGCTTCTCCTGGTGCAGCTTATGGGAAAGTAGTTTTTGATGCTGATGAGGCAGAGCAGTTAGCTAATAATGGTGAGAGAGTTATTCTGGTCAGCCCGGAAACTACTCCTGATGACATTCATGGAATGGCAGCAGCACAGGGAGTTTTGACCAGCAGAGGTGGAATGACCAGTCACGCGGCAGTGGTGGCTCGAGGTATGGGTAAACCCTGTGTGGCGGGTTGTGAGGCGATTAAGATTGATCTGGATAAGCGAATTTTTTCGGTCAATGGAGTGGTGGTAAAAGAAGGCGATTATATCACCATTGATGGGAGCACCGGAGAAGTGATTTTAGGGCAGGTGGAAACCATTCCTCCTCAATTGTCTCCTGATTTTCAGACTCTCCTTTCCTGGGCGGATAAATTCCGTCGTTTAGGAGTGCGAGCCAATGCTGATACCCCGACAGATGCTCGAAAAGCTCTGGAATTTGGAGCGGAGGGAATCGGTCTTTGCCGAACCGAGCACATGTTTATGGCTCAAGATCGCTTGCCCTGGGTACAAAAGATGATCATGGCTCAGAGTCCCGAGGAAAGAAAAGAACCCTTATCCAAGATTGGTCCGATGCAGAAAGGGGACTTCAAGGAAATATTCCGGGTTATGGAAGGCAAACCGGTTACCATTCGTTTGATTGACCCTCCTTTGCATGAGTTTTTACCCAGCTTAGAAGAGCTCTTAGTAGAGGTGACTACTTTACGGGTTAAGGGAGTAACCGGTCCAGAACTGGAAGAAAAAGAGAAATTGCTAAAAGTAGTTCAGGGAATGCACGAGAATAACCCCATGCTGGGTTTGCGGGGTTGCCGAGTGGGCATTCTCTATCCTGACATCGTGGAGATGCAGGTGAGGGCTATTATAGAGGCAGCTTGCGAGCTATCTCAGGAAGGAGTTAAGGTTATTCCCGAGATCATGATTCCTCTGGTTGGCCATCGCAATGAGATTATGATTTTAAAAGAAAAGCTGGATGAGGTGGCACGGGAGGTTATCGATAATTATAAAGCAGATGTTAATTACAGCTTTGGTACTATGATTGAGGTCCCCCGAGCAGCACTGGTGGCGGACCAGATTGCTGAATATGCTGAGTTTTTCTCCTTTGGAACCAATGACCTTACTCAGATGACTTTTGGTTATAGCCGGGATGATGCGGAAGGTAAGTTTTTGTTCTTCTATGAGGAGAACGGTATACTGGAGGAAAACCCCTTCCAGGTTATAGACCAGGAAGGAGTGGGGCAACTGATGCGGATGGGAGTAGAAAAAGGTCGTAGCAGTCGTCCGGATCTAAAATGTGGAATCTGTGGAGAACACGGAGGAGAGCCAGAATCGGTGAAGTTCTGCCACGAAATTGGCCTGGATTATGTCAGCTGTTCTCCTTTCCGTGTACCTATTGCTCGCCTGGCTGCTGCTCATGCTGCTTTAGGGAGTGAAGAAGGAAAGAAATTCAACGTTTGAGTTTTTCTCCCCTGCCCCGAGGGGGCAGGGGAGAGCTGTATTGGAACTCCCGGGAGGAGGTATCTTCCCGGGTAGGCATTATACAAGTGAGAAGACAGCAGGCCTTTAGAGGGTAAATACAGGAGTGGGTGAGGCGATGGCTAGGGAAATCGCAGACATTAAGAAATTCTGGGAAACAAAAGAAAGAGAAATATTATCGCCATTTGCTACTTTAAGCACCAGTAGTCGGGGAAGAGAAAAGGAAGAGCCAGAATGTGAGCTACGGAATTGTTTTCAGAGAGATCGAGATCGCATCATTCACTCCAAATCTTTCCGGCGCCTGAAACACAAAAGTCAGGTTTTTTTAAGCCCGGAAGGCGACCACTATCGTACTCGTCTGACTCATACTCTGGAAGTAGCACAAATTGCCCGCACTGTGGCTCGGGCTTTATGTCTGCAGGAAGATTTAGTGGAAGCAATCAGCTTAGGTCACGACCTGGGGCATACCCCTTTTGGTCATGCTGGAGAAGAAGTGCTTAACGAAGTTCTTCAACCTCAAGGTTTCAGGCATAATGAGCAGAGTTTAAGGGTGGTGGATTTTCTGGAAAAGGACGGAGAGGGACTCAATCTCACCTGGGAAGTAAGAGATGGAATTGCTAAACACTCTAAAACTCTGGCTGAAGACCTGGTTTTTAGTGTAGAGGAACTTCCCTCTACTTTAGAGGGTCAAGTAGTGCGCTGGGCTGATGTGGTGGCTTACGTTAACCATGATATCGATGATGCCCTGCGAGGTAAAGTTATAACCGAAGATGAACTTCCTGCTTGCGCCTTGCAAGTTTTAGGCAATACCCATCGAGAGCGGATAGACCGAATGGTTAAAGATTTGATTTTAAGTAGCTTTGACCAGCCAGTGGTGAAAATGAGCGATGAAGTACGAGAAGCCACCGAGATTTTGCGCCGATTCCTTTTTAATAGAGTGTATTTGAGTGAGGAACAAAAGGTAGAAAGAGATAAGGCTAAAAGGCTGGTTAAAGAGTTATATTTCTTTTTTCTGCAGAATCCAGATATCCTGGGAAAGGAGTATAAACTTTACCAGAAGGGAGCATCTGATTTAGAACAATCGGTTTGTGATTTTATTTCAGGAATGACGGATAGATATGCTCTATACATTTATCAAAAATACTTCATTCCCTCTTCCTGGCCGGGAGAGGGAAGAAGGAATACTACTTGAATAAATAGAAGGAGGTGTATTATGGGAGTCGCAATTTTTACTCTGATTGCTGGTTTAATCGCTGTAATTTATGCTGTTTTTCTCGTTCGCCGGATCTATTCTTTTGACCCGGGAAATGAGAAAATGCAGAGTTTGTCCAGTGCAATTCAGGAAGGAGCGATGGCATTCTTGAAGAGAGAATATTCCTTCCTGGCTATCTTTATTATTGGTATGTTTATACTTCTTACTCTAACTCTGGGGGTGACGGTAGCTATCTGTTATGTGTGTGGTGCTATCTGTTCTGTGGGCGCCGGCTTTGTAGGTATGAGAGTGGCCACTCGCAGTAACTGTCGCACTACTCAGGCAGCTACAAAAAGCATAAGCGATGCTCTGACAGTTGCTTTTTCCTCAGGAGCAGTTATGGGGATGTGTGTGGTGGGATTTGGTCTTGTGGGACTGAGCCTCCTTTACCTTTTTGTGGGAGACCCTGATATTATCAACGGTTTTGCTTTAGGAGCCAGCTCTGTTGCTCTCTTTGCCCGGGTAGGAGGGGGTATTTACACCAAAGCTGCTGATGTGGGAGCAGATCTGGTGGGCAAAGTGGAAGCGGGTATTCCCGAAGATGACCCTCGCAACCCGGCAGTTATTGCCGACAACGTAGGTGACAATGTAGGGGACGTAGCTGGAATGGGAGCTGACCTTTTTGAATCTTATGTGGGCTCTATTATAGCTGCTATGGTGCTGGGAGCAGCACCGGGGGCCATATATGGAGGAACAAGCGGGATAGTATTTCCTCTTCTTCTTGCTGGTCTGGGAGTGGTGGCTTCTATTATCGGAACTTTATTTGTTCGAGCAAAAGACGAAAAAGATTTAGCACCTGCTCTCAACCGGGGAACCTACATCAGTGCTGTTTTAACTGCTATTTTTGTCCTGATTTCTGCCCTTCTTGTTTTTCGAGACCTGGGAACAGCAAAAGCCATTGGTCCATTTGTGGCCAGCGTATCGGGTCTGATAGCCGGCATTATTATTGGTCTTCTCTGTCAATACTATACCTCCAGTGATTATAAACCGGTGCAGCAACTGGCAGAGACGGCTAAAACTGGTCCGGCTACGGTGATAATTAATGGTTTGGCTCTGGGTATGGAAAGCACTGTTTTTCCCCTTATTTTAATTTGCGCTGCTATTCTTCTGGCTAACTGGGCAGCAGGAATTTACGGTATTGCCATAGCGGGTTTGGGCATGCTCTCTATTGTAGGCATGACGGTGGCAGTAGATGCCTATGGCCCGGTGGCTGACAACGCCGGAGGTATTGCCGAAATGGCTGATTTAGATCCTCATGTGCGTGAAAGAACCGATTCCCTGGATGCTCTGGGAAATACTACAGCAGCTATCGGTAAAGGTTTTGCCATTGCCTCTGCAGCTCTCACCGCTCTTGCCCTGTTTGTGGCTTATTCGCAAACTGTGGGTTTGAGGATTATTGACCTCTTACATCCCTACACAGTGGTGGGGCTTTTCATTGGAGGAATGATGCCCTTCCTCTTTTCCTCCATTGCTATGAAAGCAGTGGGAACTGCTGCTTTTAAAATGGTGGAAGAAGTGCGGCGTCAATTCCGGGAAATAAAAGGATTGATGGAAGGGAAAGCTCAACCTGATTATGCTCGTTGTGTAGATATCAGCACTCGAGGGGCCATTGCCCAGATGATCTTTCCCGGTCTTTTAGCGGTGATAGTGCCTATTGTGGTGGGTCTGGTTTTAGGTAAAGAGGCATTAGGGGGATTACTGGCCGGAGCAATTGTTACCGGGCTTCTTATGGCCATTATGATGGCCAATGCTGGAGGAGCCTGGGATAATGCCAAAAAATACATAGAAGCGGGGAACTTGGGAGGAAAAGGAACTCCTGTCCATGCTGCAGCAGTAGTGGGAGACACAGTGGGTGATCCTTTTAAAGATACCGCCGGTCCTTCTCTTAACATACTGATTAAGCTTATGTCTATCGTAGCTTTAGTTTTTGCTCCTCTTTTCATGCGCTAAATATTCTTTCTCCTCCGGGAATATTCCCGGAGGAGAAAGAATTTAATTAAAGGTTAGGTACATTCCGGTAAGAATGCATTTTTCCTCAGGAGGGGTCTGGTAAAGAAATACTTGATTCCGGGTGTTCTGTCAGGGGTGTTTTCCGAATTAGAAGTACATAGATAATCGGGAATATTGCCCTGAATGGGCAACATTCTATCGCTAACATTATTATTGTTCTTCCCGGATGAGGAGGAATAGGTGATTTAATTGCTGTTTGATGATCAGTATCTGGAAGAAATTAAAAGTCGTATAGACATAGTGGAGCTCGTTTCCCGGTATGTCAGTCTCCAGCCAGCAGGTCGTAACTATCGTGCTCTTTGTCCCTTTCATGAAGAAAAGACTCCTTCCTTTCTGGTTTCTCCGGAAAAGGGCATTTTCCACTGCTTTGGATGCGGGGTGGGTGGTAATATTTTTACCTTTGTAATGAAAATGGAAAGCCTCACCTTTCCTGAAGCGGTGGCTTTTTTAGCTGAAAAGTGTGGCATGGAGCTACCGACTCTCGGTAAAAGTATCACCCGACAAACTAAAGAGAGAGACAAACTTTTCCTCTTGAATGAAACTTTAAATCGTTATTATTATCAATGTTTGTTGAACCCCGGGGACGAACTTGCTCACGCTGCTCGCTCTTATATTTATGAACGCAGGGGGCTAAAGCCAGAAATAATAGAGCAGTTTGGCATTGGTTTTTCTCCAGCTTCAGGTAAGGAATCCATTGCTTTTTTGATGGAGGCAGGGTTTTCGGGACAGGACGTAATTAAAGCTGGAGTGGGAGTGGTAACAAAAAGCGGGGAACTTTTAGACCGTTTTCGAGGTAGAATTACTTTTGCCTTACATGATGTTCAAGGGAGAGTAATCGGTTTTGGAGGAAGAATTTTAGGGGATGGGGAGCCTAAGTATGTCAATGTTTCTGATACCCCGGTTTTTTCTAAAGGACGCAACCTCTACGGTCTTTTTGCCTCGCGGAATTTTATTCAGCGCTCTCATCAGGCGATTTTAGTAGAGGGATATATGGATTTTCTTACTCTTTTTCAAGAGGGAATTAATAATTGCGTGGCTTCTATGGGTACTTCTCTTACTAAAGATCAGGCCATGCTCTTGCGTCGCTATGCTGAAGAGGTAATTATTTGTTACGATTCAGATGCGGCAGGACAGGCGGCTACTGTGAGAGGCATGAATATCCTTCAGGAACAGGGAATAACAGTGCGAATACTGCCTATTCCTGCCCCTTATGACCCTGATTCTTTCCTGCGTCAGAAAGGGAGAGAAAAATTCTTAGAAATTATGGAAGAAGCTCCCTCTCTTTTTGATTTCCAACTGGAATTATTTGTTAAGGATTATGGTTTAAGTTCTTTGGAATCAAAAGCGAAGATTATTCGAGGCATGGTTCCTTTTCTCCAATCAATTCGAGATCCAGTAGAGAGGTCTTTAAAGGTTAGCTATTTAGCAGAGAGGTTAAAAGTGGGAGAATCAGTGATTTATAGTGCTTTGAGACGGGAAAAAGCTCCTGAGGCAGTTTTAAGTTCTTTTGTGAGCAGGGAATCGGGTAAAATAAAAGCAGAGAAAATGCTCCTGCGAGCTATGATGGAAAGTCAGTTCTGGCGGGAGACAGTTGTCAAAGAACTGGAAGTTCAAAATTTTTCTCGACCTGAGCATCGTCGCATTTTTCGTGTTTTTGCTGATTCTGAAGAGGAGGGTAACCTTTCTCCTTCTGATTTGATAGACATTTTTTCCGGCGATGAAGAAATATCTTGCTGTATAACAGAGATAATGACCCGGGAGGATTTGCAAGGAGGATTGAATCAAGAAGTGGTTGAGGATTTAATACGCCGGTTGAAGCTGGCTTCAGTAGAAGAGGAAATGCAACGGATACAGGAAGAGCTTTCTCGAGAAGATAACGAAGAGAGGCTACAGTATTATCATTTTCTCTCGCAAGAGAGGGAAAAATTGAAAAGGTTAGATTGAAGAGAGGAGAGATGTGGTTGAGCGGCGATAACAAAAATAAGTCTTCCCCCGAAGTTTCTTCTTTAATGGAGAGAGGAAAGCAGAAAGGGTATATTACTTTTAAAGAGTTAAATGATGCCCTGGGTAGTGAAGCCATAAACGTAGATAAGCTGGATGATGTTTATAATACCCTTTTGGGTCTGGGTATTGAGGTTTCAGATGAGGAAGGCTTTCAGGAAGATCAACCTACCATGGAAGCGGAAGATTTTCACTTTGAGGATATAAAAGGCATAGGAGCAGATGACCCGGTAAAAATGTATCTGAAAGAAATCGGACAGGTTCCTCTCCTCACCAAAGAAGAAGAAGTAGAGTTAGCGAAAAGAGTGGAGCAAGGAGACCCAGAAGCCAAAAGGAAGCTCATCGAAGCCAATCTGCGGCTGGTAGTGAGTATTGCTAAAAAATACGTGGGCAGAGGTATGCTCTTTCTTGACCTCATTCAGGAGGGTAATCTGGGCTTAATTCGGGCAGTAGAAAAATTTGATTATCGGAAGGGTTATAAATTCAGTACTTACGCTACCTGGTGGATTCGCCAGGCTATTACCCGGGCTATTGCTGATCAAGCGCGAACTATTCGTATCCCTGTCCATATGGTAGAAACCATTAATAAACTCAATCGAACTTCTCGACAACTCGTTCAAGAGCTGGGAAGAGACCCCACACCTGAAGAGATAGCAGAGAAGATGGGTATTACTCCGGAGAAAGTCAGAGAAATAATGAAGACAGCCCAGGAGCCTTTGTCTCTGGAGACCCCTATTGGAGAGGAAGAAGACAGTCACCTGGGTGATTTTATTGAAGATACTGGAGCTCTCGCGCCTCCTCAGGCTGCCTCTTATTCTCTTTTGAAAGAGCAGTTAGATAATGTTTTAAATACTCTTACAGACCGGGAGAGGAGAGTTTTGAAGCTCCGTTTTGGCCTCGAGGATGGAAGACCCCATACTCTGGAAGAGGTAGGACAGATTTTCGGGGTAACTCGAGAAAGAATTCGTCAGATTGAAGCCAAGGCTTTGAGAAAACTCCGCCATCCCAGCAGGAGCAAAAAATTGCGTGACTATCTTGACGAAACAGAATAAGTTTCCTATAATTCTCTGTGAAGCCGCTCCTCGGTAGCTCAATGGTGGAGCATCCGGCTGTTAACCGGAGGGTTGCAGGTTCGAATCCTGCCCGGGGAGCCAGATTGACAATTGATTGGTGGTTGTTTAAAGCTTTTCTGAAGCATTGCCTCATCTTTCCCGCACAATGCCCGAAAAAAATAAGGAAAACTGAGAATCTTTTTTCTCCTGTCTATCCCTGAATGGCCAGTTACCAGTTATTTTTAACTGAAGACTTTCCTGTGGTTCTTCTATTCAGATATGATAGTATTTCTGTCTGGGGGAAGAGAAATAGAGTAAAAAATAAAAATACCCTACATCAGGACACTATCTTTAACTTTTAAGGGGTTGCAAGAGGAAAGCAAATATTCTAAAATAGAGTAAGCATTTCTTTATTACTTAAATTTAAGTGAATGAAGAGGAGGAAAATAAATGGCTAATGTTTCTTTAAAGAGTGTGGTTAAACGTTTTGGGGAAGTAGTAGCAGTGAACAAGGTGGACCTTGATATTGCAGATGAAGAATTTCTGGTATTAGTAGGTCCTTCTGGTTGTGGTAAAACTACTACCTTGCGCATGATTGCCGGGTTGGAAGAAGTGGATGAAGGGGAGATTTATATTGATGATATCCTGGTAAACGATGTTCCCCCTAAAGATCGGGATATTGCCATGGTTTTCCAGAACTATGCTCTTTACCCCCATATGGATGTGTACAACAATATGGCTTTTGGGTTGAAGCTCCGTAAATTTCCCAAAGATGAAATTGATAGACGGGTAAAAGAAGCAGCAGATATTCTGGGAATTCACGAATTGCTTAAGCGTAAACCTAAACAACTCTCTGGAGGTCAGAGGCAGAGAGTAGCTGTGGGAAGAGCCATTGTTCGCCACCCCAAAGTCTTCCTGTTTGACGAGCCCCTTTCTAACCTGGATGCTAAATTGAGAGTGCAGATGAGAGCGGAGTTGTCTAAACTTCACGACCGTCTGAAGGCCACCATGATTTATGTTACTCACGACCAGATAGAAGCTATGACTATGGGAGATAGAATTGTAGTTATGAAGGACGGTATAGTACAACAAGTGGGTACTCCTCTTGATCTCTACAATAAGCCCCAGAATAAATTTGTGGCTGGTTTTATTGGTACCCCCTCCATGAATTTCCTGGACGTGGTGATAAAGAAAGAGGGAGATGCACTTTATTTAGATGGAGAATCCTTCAAAATCAAAATTCCGACTGAAATTCAATCTGCTCTCTTGCCCTACGTAAATAAGGAAGTTACTTTGGGCATTCGTCCCCAGGATATTTATGATTGTAACTTCTCCCAGGAGATGGCAGAAGTTGATGGAAACGTGATCGAGACGACAGTAGATATAGTGGAGCCTCTGGGTTCAGAGCAAACAGTGTATCTGGTTACCGGGCCTCACGTTCTTGTTGCGCAATTAGATATGCGTACTCATACCAGTGTGGGGGATGCTTTGAAAATACTGGTGGACACCTCTAAAATTCATCTATTTGATGTAGAGACGGAGCAAGCTATAGTTTAAGTTGCCGTCTGTCAAAGCAAGAGTGAGTGAGAGTTGCATTGTGGCTCCTCCACTCTTATAATAAGGGGCTGGAGGGTAAAAGAGTGCGGGTTATACCCCGGAAAGGAAATTGCCTTTTTGAAGAAGGCTTATCGGGATGATGAGAAAATGCAGGATAGAGGATGTCTTACCTCTATCGCTGGAAGCAGTGAAATTATAATCTGTAGATATACTGAAACGTGAGAAAGAAATAATTGTTTTAGATACCCCCGTCCGCGAGACGGGGGTATCTACTGAAAAGAATGCTTGAGCATTCTTTCTCTACACTGAATAAATAGTATTCCTAAGAAAGGAGCAGCGATTATGAAAGTTGGAATCAATGGGTTTGGTAGAATTGGACGTTTAGTTTTTAGAAGGATCTTAGAAGAGGGAGACTTAGACGTAGTAGCAGTTAATGATTTGACCAGCGCTAAAACTTTAGCTCACTTGTTAAAATATGATTCGGTGCATGGAACTATATGTAACCAGGTGGAAGCTAAAGATGATGCTTTAGTAGTAGATGGTAAGGAAATCAAAGTTCTGGCTCAAAAAGACCCTGCTCAATTGCCCTGGCGGGACTTGGGGGTAGATCTGGTAGTTGAGTCTACTGGTAAATTTACCGCCAGAGACGGAGCCTCTTTGCATTTACAAGCTGGTGCTCAGAAAGTAATAATCACTGCTCCAGCTAAAGGACCAGATATCACCGTAGTAATGGGAGTTAACCATAAAGCTTACAACAAAGATGCCCATCATATTATTTCTAACGCTTCTTGCACCACCAACTGTCTGGCTCCGGTGGTTAAGGTTTTGAATGATAGCTTTACCATTCAGAAAGGTTTTATGACCACTATTCACGCTTATACCAATGATCAGGTTATTTTGGACTTTCCTCATAAAGACTTAAGAAGGGCGCGGGCAGCAGCTCTATCTATGATTCCTACCACTACTGGAGCAGCTTCGGCTATCGGAGAGGTTATACCTGAGCTTAAGGGCAAATTGGACGGAATGGCCATTCGAGTTCCCACTCCTGATGTCTCCATAGTGGACTTTGTAGCGGTAGTGGAAAAGGAAACCTCTATCGAGGAGGTAAATTCCGTTCTCAAACAAGCTGCTGAAGGTGAATTGAAAGGGATTCTGGCTTACTGTGATGAGCCTTTAGTATCGGTAGACTTTCTCCATGATACTCATTCTTCCATCGTGGATGCTCTGTCTACCAAGGTTCATGGTAACCTGGTTAAGGTTTTAGCCTGGTATGACAATGAGTGGGGTTATTCCTGTCGGGTAGTAGATTTAGTTAAATACGTGATGAAGTAGGAGTTATAGAAATGCCTCGTATTCCTATCGCTGCAGGAAATTGGAAAATGAATAAAACTTCTCAGGAAGCTTCAGCGTATGCTGAAGCTTTCCTCCCCCAGATAAAAGACTTCAAAAAGGAAGTAGAAATAATCATTTGTCCTCCTTTTACTGCTCTTTCAGCTCTGGCTTCTTATTTTCGGAATTCTCCGGTGAAATTAGGAGCACAAAATATGCACTGGGAGGAGAAAGGTGCTTTTACTGGTGAAGTGAGTGCTCCTATGATTAAAGAATGGGGTTGTCAGTATGTCATTCTGGGGCATTCAGAGCGGAGGCATATTTTTCGGGAAACCTCTGAAGAAGTGGGTAAAAAAGTCAAAAAAGCATTAGAATGGGGTATTAACCCTATTCTTTGTGTGGGGGAAACTGTTGAAGAGAGAGAAAAGGGAGAAACTGAGAAAATAGTAGAAGAGCAACTACTTCTGGGGATAGCAGACATTCCCGATACCAAAGCATCCTCTATTGTGATAGCCTATGAACCGGTCTGGGCTATTGGTACGGGAAAAGCGGCTACTCCCGAAGATGCTCGGGAGGTTATCTCTTTTATTCGAGAAAAGCTTTTATCTCGTTTTAGCTCTGAGATTTCAGATAATATTCGCATTCTCTATGGAGGCAGTGTAAGTCCAGAAAATGTATTCAATTTTCTTCGAGAGGAAGAAATTGATGGAACCCTGGTAGGAGGAGCCAGCTTAGACCCGCTTAAAATGATTAAAATAGTAGAAGAAACTCTGCGAGCCTATTAGAGAGAAAGAGGTCGGAATATGGAATGGTGGATGATTGTTCAAATTATAATCTGTGTGGCTCTGATTTTAGTAGTTATGTTTCAACCCCGCAAAGCAGGTATGGGGGGTGGAATGTTTGGCGGTATGACGAGAGCAGACCGAAGCAGTAAGTTTCGGAGTTTACCTGTTTTGAGCAAATTGACTGTAATTCTGGCAGCGGCGTTTCTGATTTTTTCTTTTTTGTTTTCCTTTCTGTTAACTTAATAAAGGACCAACATGATAGAGAATAATGGAATATTAACTCTGAAAGAAGTAGAGAATATCAAAATAGACCCGGAGAGGGATTTTTACTCTGCTACTCCGGAGGAAATAAAAAAGGGCTATACTACTGATATATATTTTGTCAGTGCTCAGGAGATTTTACATCACCTGGATTTGAAAGATACCATAGTAACTGCAGAAATTTTTCCTCGAGGGTCAGGAGTAATGTGTGGAGTGCCGGAAGTCCTTAATCTCCTCTCTTCTTCCTCGGTAGAGATCTGGAGTCTGAGTGAAGGGGAGGAATTCAGTCCTAAAGAGGTGATAATGAGGATCAGGGGACCTTACTCGGCTTTCGGGATGTTTGAAACCCCTCTTCTGGGAATTCTGGCTCACAGTTCTGGCTGGGCTACTGCTGCTCGGGAGTGTAAAGTGGCAGCAGGAGAAAAGATAGTTCTTTCCTTTGGTGCCCGGCATGTCCACCCGGCTGTGGCTCCAGTTATGGAACGCTCTG
>FZPS01000227.1_pt164 | contig 24866 bp, 23 predicted proteins | sample 1817821 | NCBI WGS metagenome assembly FZPS01 (sample SAMEA104158645, study PRJEB21678) | metagenome | place: Germany | collected 2015-04-21 | reverse complement strand
TATGTGAATTAGATAATCACTTTGCCATCCCGCTTCCGTTACTAAGTTTAATTCATATCCTTTACCATCTAAGATAACGTCGTTTCTTGATATTAATACTTTATGAGCTTCTAGAGTAATATCATTAACAAAATGAATATTTCTAACGTTAACATTAACTGTAGCTGCTCTTAAGGTTGCTTCATCAGTAACTAATACATAGTTTCCAAATTGGGCCACTAATTTAATATCGCCATTAATTAGTGTCGTAAAATCAAACTCTTCAGTTTCTCCTTCTTTAACCCATCCAGTAAAAGTGTGTCCTTCTTTAACTGGGTCTTCTGGTTTTTCAACTGTTTCTCCAGGTACGACAAACACTTTAGTTTCTTCAGTATCTACTACAAAATTAACAAAGTGTTTAAAGACTGGATCATTTTCTCTATCTAGTTCCCAGTCAGCTTTATTAAAGTATTCAACTTTTGTTGCTGATGAGTAGTCTGGACGATGATTGTCAGCATCCCAAGCATGGTACGCTTTTAATCTGTATTCATCAGCTTCTCTAATAAAGAATCCTTTATTGATTGCTGTATCTAATTTAAAGGTAAATCTAAATCTAACAATACCATTCTTATCTTGATCAATTAATTGGATAACTCCTGGTTTAACGGCACCATCATTAAAGGTAATTGTCAAAACTTTTCCAACTAATTCTACATCTATGTTTTCAAAGTTAATAGCATTCCAATCAAATTCCACACCTGATTGAGTACTAATGTCAACTAATGATTTTAAGAAGACTTCTGTATTACCTACAACTTCACTAAATTCAACATCTTTATCAAATGTTAAAATTAATTGGTTTGTATTAGAACCAGTAATAACTGCTTCTGGTTTAACTACTGGATCATTTGCTCTGTCTGCTTCCCAATCAGCTACGTTATAAAACTTAGTAGTAACTGGCTGAGTGTAGTCAGCTTGATTGTTTTCAACATCAAATGGAACTGATACTTTTAATCTGTAGTCTTCTTGGATTGATACAGTTGATTCGTTATATGAGCTCTTAAATGAATTGTCAATAAAGTTAATTTTAACTCTGTAGATACCATCTAAGTTTTGATCAATTGCTTGAAGCGTTGTTTTTGCAATAGCGTCTTCACCAAATGTGATAGTTAAAACGTTATCAGCATATCCGATAGTAACAGCTTCATAGTTGATTGCTTCCCAATCAAATGGTGCTTCAGTAGTAGTTGGTAAAAACATTGCTCTTAAGAACTCTTCTTTTTCAGCAATATCTTTTGTAAATTCAACTGGTTGGTTGAATGTTACTATAATTTGATTTGTTGTACTACCTGATACTACAGCAGTTAAGTTAATTAAATCAAATTTAGCATATAAATTGTAATCTTGTTTAATTTGAGTGTTTGCATCAAATTCATTTGTAAAAGCTGAATCAGTAAACCAACCTACAAATTCGTAACCATCACGAGTTGGATTTGCTGGCATATCAACTAATTCAAAGTGATCAGTTGGAATCTCATGCAATAAGTCTTCGCCGTGATAGAATTTAACACTGTAAGTAATGATTGTAAATAAACCGTTAATAGTAACATCTCGTGCTGGCATATTTGTTGGAACTTCATCAACCCATGCAAATGTATAACCTTCACGTGCTTGGTATGTAGGTGCTGTTACTGCGGCGTTATAGTCTAATTCGAATTCTTTTGTTTCTTCACCCGGTGTAACAAAAGTAATTGTATATTTATTAATTGTATAAGTACCATTAATTACCATATCTTCAGCTGGCATAGTTGAAGGAATTTCTTTATCCCAGCTAAATGTATAACCTTCGCGCACAGCGTAAGTTGGTTCAGTTATTGGAGTGTTGTAATCTTGGGTAATTATAACAGGGTCGGCATCTTCAATATTAAATGTAATTGTATACTTGTTAATTGTAAATGCACCAGTTAAAACAATGTTTTCGTCTGGCATAGTAGCTGGTAAGCTTCTATCCCATCCAGAGAATGTATATCCAACTTTAGTTGGTTCAACTCTAATAGTAATTGGTGCTCCGTAGTTGTAGGATTCTAATTCACCATATACTTCACCGTCAACCATATATTTAATTGAATATGATTTAATTACGTATTGACCAGTAATTATCATATCTTCGGCTGGCATAGTTGTTGGAACTACTACATCCCAAACAAAATCATGACCTGTTTGACCAGCTGGTGTTGGTGCAACTAAAGGTGTACCAAAATTTTGAGTTCTAATTACATCATTTTCACCAGGGATCTTAAATGTTACAGTATATTCATTTACTGTATATCTAGCATTAACAACTAAATTAGATGTAACATTTGTAAATGCTTTATCCCAACCATCAAATGTATGACCAACTCTTGATGGATCTTGTGGTGCAGTTGCATCTTCTCCTTCATATACTGTGTCTGTATATAACTCAGTACCATCATGGTCTTTAAAGACAACTGTATATTGTGCTAAAGGTTCGAATATTGCATGAGCATCAATGTCTTTAATAACGACTTGTGTTTGATGATCCCACTTAATAAAAGCAAATCCTTGTTTTGTTGGTGGTGCTGGTAGTTCTGCTCCGTCTCCATACTCAACTTTTTGAGTTGGTCCGTATTGAACTCCATCAACAAAGAACTTAACATTATATCCACCAACTTCAAACCTAGCATTTACATCTAAGTTAGTTTGGACATTATCAAATGCTTTGTCCCATCCATCAAAACGGTGTCCTTCTTTGTAAGGTGGCATTGGTGCAATTGCACTACTGCCTCTTTCAACGTATTGGGTTTCACCAACTTGAACTCCGTCAGCTAAAAATCTTACTTTAAGTAATTCAGTTTCGCCTGGTAGTTGGCCATCACCTTTTAATACGAGAGTAAATGTTTTATATTCAAATACTCCATTTGTCCCTACTTTAGCAGTTAAGTAAACAGTAGCTCTAGCTGGTGGTAAATTAACAAGTCCTACTCCTCCGCTAATTGCAACTAATTCTTTGTTGCTTGAAATCCAAGAAACTTGATATTCATTAATCTCAGTTGGAATATCAAAGTCTTGCGTAACATTAGTTGCTGAGTCGTCACCTCTAAAGGCAATTTGAACTTGCTCAGAAGCAAGTTTAACATCTTCTCTATCAACCTTTGGTCCTTGCTGGATACATCCGGTTAATAAAGCCAAAAATAGGCCTACTATTAAAAATAGTGACCCTAATCTAATAATTCTGCGTTTATTATGACTCATGCCATACCTCCTATATAAGTTTGGTTTTAAATAAACTAAATTTTATTAATATAATTAATACGCACTTTAATTTTAACATAATACATAAGTGATATCAAACCCAATTTTAAAGTTAAATTATAAAATAAAGTATCCCTACATTTGAAAATCGCATTATTAACCAAATAAACAATATTAAAATTACTTGTATTTACTTTTACATAATTAGCCGCTTAATAGTTTAATAAACCAAATATCTAGCAATTTAATAATTTTGTGGTTTTTTATTTATAATGCTTGATATTTTAAATAATTACTATATATAAAAAAGGCGAAGATTAAACTTCGCCTTTAAATATAAAATAATTAAATTCTAACATCAATTACTGTGCCATCTTCATTTGGATGGTCTTTTAAGTATTCAATAATTGGATTATAATTTTTCTCAGCATTACCGGGACGGCAACGTGATACTTGTTTGATTTCGCCTTTTACAATTCCTTCAGCAAATGCTCTACAACCTGGAGTTCCGCAAGCACCACAGTTAATACCTGGTAGTAAACTTTCAACAACATCTATTCTTGGATCTTCTTTTACTTCTAAGAAGTGATTAGATAGTGTTAGTGCTGCTGCAAGTAATAGCCCCATAATACCTAAAATTATAAGTGGCCATATATATATCATCATATTACACTCACCTTCTCTTCTTTTTTAATTTCACATGATTTATTTAAGCATGCGCCACAAGTTGCTTCTAAGTAAGATAGTTCGCAACCTGCTGGTACTTTAGTCTTGCGGTTAATTAATGTTGCAGCTATATAAGCTCCAACAATTAATAAAATTACCGCAAGCCCAATTAAAACCTGAATATATTCCATATTAGATTAATCCTTGTAATCCGCTAAATGCAAATGCCATAATACCTGCAGTAATTAGAGCAATTGGCACTCCTTGGAATGGTTTTGGTACATCATTTTTAATAAGTCTTTCTCTAATTGCACTAAATATAATCATTGCTAGTGCATAACCGAAAGCTGTACCAATTGTTGCTGCCATAACATGTGTAAAGTTAGTGTATTTTGTAACTTTGATTGCTGTACCTAAAATGGCACAGTTTGTTGTAATAAGTGGTAAGAAAATTCCAAGACCAGAATATAAGCCTGGACTAGTTTTTTTGATAAACATTTCAATTATTTGAACTAATGATGCAATTACTAAAATAAATGCAATTGTTTGAATATATGAAATGCCTGCTGGTTTTAATACAAACTCATATAGTGGCCATGTAATTAAAACCGATACAATCATTACAACTACTACTGCTGCTGACATACCAGCAGCATTTTTAGTTTTAGTAGAGACACCTAAGAATGAACAAATTCCTAGAAATCCTAATAAAACAATATTATTAACTAACATTGAATCAATGAATATCTTTAAAATTTCGATCATCGTTTAGCACCTCTTTTCTGACCTATAAATACAAATAACGCTAGTAGTAACCCCATTACAATAAATGCACCTGGAGCTTGAGTTAGTGTTGAGAAAAAGTATTGTGGAATACTACTTCCTTCTTTATAAGGAATAACTGAGAACTCAGGAATAAAAGTAAATACTCTACCAATAACAATCGTTCCCGTTCCAAAGAATTCTCTTACAAATCCAATTAGTAACATCGCTCCGCCAAAACCTAATCCAACTCCTAAGCCGTCAAACATCGATTTAACAACTCCGTTTTTACTAGCAAACGCTTCAGCACGACCTAGAATAATACAGTTAACTGTAATTAGGGCAATAAATACACCTAGTGTTGTATATAGTTCTGGAAGAAATGCTTGAACTAGCATTTGGAAAACCGTAACAACAGTTGCAATAATAACAATATAAACTGGAATTCTTATTTCATCTGGAATAAACTTTCTAATTGATGAAATAATGATGTTAGTAATTATTAAAATAACTAATACCAGAATTGACATTCCCAGTGCACTTTCAAATGACGTTGTAACAGCTAGGGCTGGACATAGTCCTAGTAAGCCAATAAAGAGTGCGTTATTTTTAAATATTCCTTGTTTCATAATACTTGATAATGAATCTGGATTATCAACTTTTTTCTCTTTTGGTTTTCTTACTCTTTTTTCTTTAACTACTTCTTGTGACATCTTATTTCACCCCCTTAAGAATTAATAAAATATCATATACTGTTGTACTACTTTGTGTAGCTGATGCCATTATATCACTATTTGCAGCGTGAGTTTCTACAACATCTTCTAAGTTAGTATCTTTATATGCTTCGAAATATTCTGTTGTTATTTCTTGCCATTTACCAGTAGTACTATGACCATACTCATAAAATGCTACTCCTAAGATTTTACCGTCTTTGTCGGTTGCAATCTTAATTCCGATATAACCTTTAACAATATCAGTACCAGGGTCAAATTCATGATATTTTCTACCTTGATAAACAAAACCTTCAACATCACCTTTAACTTCAAATTTAGTGTATGATACGTTATCTTTACTACCTTTTAATACTTCAACTTCTTTATAACCTTCACCAAAGATTTCATCGAAATCATTTGGTTTAGTTACAAATTTATATGTAACAATAAAGGCTACAATAACTAGCACTGAAGCTAATACCATTATACCGATTGGTATAAGTAAACTAAATAAATTTTTCTTTGCTTCTTGTTTCATTGTTACTTCACCTCAGTTTCTATTGCCAATAATATTGGAACGATTATATTTTCAGCAGTTTCAGTTGATCTTGAATATAATCCTTTATTATCTGCGATCGTTTGAGTAATATTTTCTGCTTTAGTTCCAATAAATGTATCTAAAAATTCAATAATTCTTTTTTGGAATCCACCTTTAGAATGTTCATACTTTAAGAATTCATAGTAAACGATAGTTCCATCATCTTTCATATAGAACTTTAATTCAATCTCACCTTTAGCTTCTGGAAATGTATATGATTTACTTCCTGTGTAGGCAAATCCATTTGAATCTCCTTCAATTAATTCTTTTTTAGAAATAATTTCTGTAGAAGTAAATGTCGCATCTTCTTCGATAGTATAGTTACCAAATGCTATAGCTAATGGACCTTTATTTGCTTCTTGAATTTCAAGAAGAATTGGAACAATTATATTATCAACAGTTTCAGTTGATCTTGCATATAATCCTTTATTATCTGCAATTGTTTGAGTAATATCATCAGTCTTAGTTCCAATAAATGTATCTAAGAACTCAATAACTCTTCTTTGGAATGCACCTTTAGAATGTTCATACTTTAAGAATTCGTAGTAAACGATAGTTCCATCATCTTTTACATATACTTTCATTTCAATAGCACCATCTGCTTCATCAAATGTATATGATTTGCTTCCTGTATAAGCTACTCCATTTGAAGTACCTTTAATTATTTCTTTCTTAGATATAATTTCTGTTGGTGTAAATGATGCATCTTCTTCTGTAGTATAAGTACCAAATATTTCTTTAATAGGATCTAATTCAACTAATTTTTCTAAGATTGGTTTAATCTCAGTATATTTAGTAGTTGCTTCTACGACTAATTCACCAAGTAATTTACTTGAATTAGTTGCACCTGCAACATTTTCTACTTCATATTTGAAGTCTTTATTTTTAAATTCTTGTAAATACTTATCTCTTGGACCATCACCAATACCTGGTGTTTGGTCATATTTAATTATTGTAAGTCCTGCAATTAAGTCATCTTGGTTAATTGCAACACCTAATGTTACTTCCCCGTGACCATTACTACCAGAGACAACAACAGTTATTCCTTGGAATTCATCGCCTTTATAAACAAATAAGATTCCTTCAAGTTCTTTTATTTCTTCTTTTGATAAAGCTTCAACTTTATCTTCGCCTAAAACTTCTGAAGCAAGTTCATCTGTAGCTACAAAGAATACATCTGATCCTTCAAAGTTTTCTTTAGCTGAGTTTACTAAAACTCTTTTTTCGTTTTCTTTAATAATTGGTGCAGTAAGTGCATGCGTTCCACCAATTAGACCACCCATTAATACTGTTACTATTAATAGGATAATAATATTTTTAATCATTTGTTTAGTCATTAGAATGTACCTCCTGCTCCAAAGTAAGCAATTAATACAAGTGCTACAAATGAAACACCATAGGTGACAGCAAACTGCCAGTTAAAGCGGTTTCTAAAGATTCTAATTCTATCTAATAATGGTGTAATCATATTCGCAAATAAAATTGAGAATACAACACCTTCTGGCATCATTGTACTAAATACTCTAATTAGAACAACTAATCCAGCAATTAGTAATCCGAATAATAGTTTACTAGTTACGTGTAGTGGTGATGTTACTGGGTCAGTTGCCATGAAGACAACACCAAATAATAAACCGCCACTTAATACATGATATAACATAAACTCAAATGCATGTCCTGGTGCAATTGCAAATCCAGCAATTAAGATAAATATTGCAAATGGAACTACAATTCCAACCATAATTTTCCAATCAGCAACTTTTCTTACTGATAAGTAAATTCCACCAATAATAATTGCTAGTGCACTTACTTCTCCCATTGCTCCTGGGATGTTACCCATTAGTAAGTCTACTATGTAGTAACGTTCAGTTACTGCTGCAATTCCCATATTATCTAGAGCACCTAGTGGAGTTGCTCCTGCAATAACATCTACACCTTGATATGAAAAGAATGATGCAAATGTTAATGCGACAAATACTCTACCTACTGCTGCTGGGTTAAAGATATTGTTTCCTGTACCACCAAATACCATCTTACCAATTGCAATTGATACAACTGAACCTACTATTAAAACATAGTAGCTAATTTGTGATGGCAGTTGAAGGGTTAGGATTAATCCTGTAACTGCAGCACTAAAGATATTTAATGAATTAAAGTTTTTATATCTTGAAATAAACTTTTTCCAAAAACCTTCAGCTCTTCTATCTGCTCTTTGGCTCATTGGGAATATTAATGCTTCTGTTAGGATTGCTGCTGCAATTCCGACAATCATTCTAATTAGCGAATAATGACCAAATTTATAAATTGCAAATACTACTACTGGTAGTAGTGCAATTAATACATCAATCATTACTCTAGTTGATGTCCAACTTTTTTTAATATATGGACTTACTTCTCTTGTTAATTTAACATCTTGTTGCATGTTCTCACCTACTTACCGTTCTTTTAGCTTTTCTAATTTCTTCTGTTAGAGGTATTTTCGATGGACAAATATATGAGCATAGTCCACATTCAATACACTTATTAACATCTAGTTTTAAAAGCTCGTCTTTATCTCTTGCTCTTTGTGCTTTCATAATTAATACTGGATCAATCCCCACAGGGCATACATCAATACAACTAGCACATAAAATACAAGGATCTTCAACTATATCAATTGGTCTATTAAATACTAATAAACTTGTTGTTGTATCAGTAATTACAATATCATCGTTAGTTGTGTTAACTCCCATCATTGGTCCACCAAGAACTAATGTTTTTGGAATTTCTGGATCTAAATATCCTCCAGCTTTTTCAATTAACTCTCTTACTGGTGTTCCAAGTCTTACTCTAAATGTAGTATTTTTAATACCATCACCAGAAATAGTGAAATAACGTTCAATAAGCGGTCTTCCATACTTAACTGCTTGGTATAAAGAACCAAGAGTTGTCGTATTAAAGTTTAATACGCCAGACTCAGCAAGTATTGTTCCTTGAGGAACAGTAATACCTGTTGCTAGTTTTACAGTTTGGATTTCCCAGCCTGCTGGGTAGAAGTCTTTAATCTTAGCAACTCTAATATTAGCATCGCTATGATTTAATAATTCTTCTTCTAGTTTCGCAATTAAATGTTTGTTTTTCTTCTTAACTGCAATAACTCCTTCTGGTGCATTAACAGCTCTCATTACAATTTTTAATCCGTTAATAACATCAGATGGATTTTCATACATGAACTTCCAGTCACTAATTAAAAATGGTTCACATTCAGCTCCGTTAGCAACTACTACTTTAATTTCTTCTTTAGTTCCTAACTTAATGTATGAAGGAAACGCCGCTCCTCCTAAACCTACTAAACCAGAGTCGCGGATAATATCAACGACTTCTTCTTGAGTTAGTTTTTCAATTTCTTCGTCACTGCGTTCAAAGCCTGGATTATAAACTTCATATTTACAATCATTTTCAATAACTATACAGTTTACTAATTTTCCAGTTTGGTCTACTTTTTTCTCACTTTTAACAACTTTACCGCTAACACTTGAGCGAATTTGTTGGTCAAAGAAGGCTCCTTCTCTAACTCCAATAAGTTGTCCAACTTTAATGTGGTCGCCTTCTTCAACACAAGGTGCTCCTACTGGACAGCGGCCACTTGTTACTGGGAAATATAGTTTCTCAGAATTGAGTAAACTTTCTTCATGAGGCGTTTGAATTAAAACTTTTTTGTTGTCTTTAATTTTTGTCTTTCTTATTTGCATACCTTTACCTCCCTAGTATGTAATGGATATTTTTTAACTAAGTCTAAGACTTGTTGTTTGACTTCATTTAATATTTTTTCATCATTTCTATTAACTAATGCTTTATTAATTAAGTTTGCAACTTCTCTCATTTCAGCTTCCTTAAAGCCTCTTGTTGTCATAGCTGGTGAACCTAATCTAATTCCACTAGTATATTTAGGTCTGTTTGGATCAAATGGAATTCCATTTTTATTACATGTGATATTAATATCTTCAAGTAATTTTTCAGCTTCTAATCCAGTAATGCCTAATGTTTTAAAAACATCAATTGTTAGCAAGTGATTATCAGTACCACCACTAATAACTTTATAACCTAGTTTTTTAAACTCATCAACTAGTGCCTTGGCATTATTAATAACTTGTTTTTGATATGTTACAAAACTTGGATCTAAAGCTTCGCCAAAGGCAACAGCTTTAGCCGCAATAACATGCATCAGTGGTCCACCTTGATGACCAGGAAATACTCCTTTGTCAATCTTTTTAGCAATTTCTGGATCATTTGATAATATGATTCCACCTCTTGGACCTCTTAGCGTCTTATGAGTGGTTGATGTTACCACATGTGCATGTGGAATTGGTGATGGGTGTAACCCAGCTGCAACTAGTCCAGCAATATGTGCCATATCAACTAGTAAGTAAGCTCCTACTTCATCAGCAATTTCTCTAAATCTTTTAAAATCGATTGTTCTAGAGTATGAACTTGCCCCAGCAATAATTAATTGTGGTTTTTCACTTAAGGCAATTTCTCTTACCATCTCATAGTTTATTAACTCTGTTTCTTTTTCTACCCCATATGTCACACCTAAATAGTAATGACCTGATGATGAAATTTTATAACCATGAGTTAAATGCCCGCCGGCATTTAAATCCATTCCTAAAATTTTATCTCCGGGTTTAAGTAGTGCTAAGTATACTGCCGCATTAGCTTGAGAACCTGAGTGTGGTTGTACGTTTGCAAATTTACAACCAAACAGTTTTTTCAATCTTTCTTGAGCTTCCGTTTCAATAACATCAACATACTTACAACCACCATACCAGCGTTTGCCTGGGTAGCCTTCTGCATATTTATTAGTTAAGATAGAACCTTGTGCTTCTTGTACTGCAAGTGATACAAAATTTTCACTAGCAATTAATTCTAAATGTTCTTCTTGTCGTTTCTTTTCGTCTTGGATTGCTTGATAAATTATCGTATCTTTTTGGATCACTAATTATCAACTCCTTTTCAACCTTGTATATTATATCATATTAAGAAATATGATTTAACTAAACTTATAAAATAATTGTAACATTTGAAATAATTATAAATATCAACCGATAAACACTTAACTATCCCATATTTTTACGATATAAAAAGAAGTGTTGCCACTCCTTGTAATAAAGTTATTTACATTTAAATCCAATAAAAAAGCAACCAATCGGTTGCCTATTTGTTATTCTAAATTATGAGCTATTGTTTGAACGTCATCTAAATCTTCTAACATTGACATTAGTTTATCAAATACTTGTTGGTCTTCATCTTCTAATTTTTGATAATTAAATGGAATCCATGTAATTTCATCAACTAAAAATTCAAGATCTTCTTTGTATTCAGTTAAAGCAGTTTTTGCTTTATAGTAATCTTGCATATCTACATAAATAGTTGTTTCATCATTTTCGTATTCTACATCTAAAATATCTAAATCCGATTCAACAGCAACCATTAAGACATCATCTTCTGACATATCTTTTACTACAAAGACAGCTTGATGGCTAAATTGATGTAGGACAGAGCCTGTTACTCCAAGTTTAGAATTTGTTTTTGTAAAGCAATTTCTAACCTCAGTATATGTTCTATTAACATTGTCGGTTAGACAATCAACAATTAACATTGAATTTCCAGGACCAAAGCCTTCATATCTAACGTGTTGATAGTTTTCTTCACTACCGCCAGCAGCTTTTTCAATTGCTCTATTAATAATATCGTTAGGTACTTGATCTTTTTTAGCTCTTTCAATAATTCTTTTTAATTCTTGGTTTAACTCTGGATCAGGTTGTCCATTTTTAGCAGCTACATAAATTTCTTTACCGTATTTTGAATAAATTTTAGTTTTTGCAGCAGCTGTTTTTTCTTTAGCGTACTTTCTTACTTCAAATGCTCTTCCCATTATTTTTTATCGACAAATATCTTTTGATATCGATCAATAGAGCTTTGAATGACTTCTTGCGCAGCAATATGTCCTTCAATATCTAAGATATATGTTTTCTTCCCTTCTAAAGTTTTATAAACTTCAAAGAAATGTCCCATTTCGGTTAGTAAATGACCAGGTAGTTCACTAATATCACTATATTGAGTAAGTGATGGATCTCCAAATGGAATAGCAATAATCTTTTCGTCAACTTGATCTGAGTCGATCATTTTTAAAACTCCAATTGGATACACCTCAACTAAGCTTAGTGGTTCTAAGTCTTCTTGGCATAATACTAATACATCAAGTGGGTCATTATCTCCAGCATATGTTCTAGGTATAAAGCCATAATTAGCTGGATAATGAGTTGATGTATATAAGATTCTATCAAGAATTAACATTCCTGTATCTTTATCTAATTCATATTTTTTCTTGCTGCCTTTTTGAATTTCAATAACAGCTAAAAACTTTTGTGGTTTAATTCTTTCATCGCTAACATCATGCCAAATATTCATAATATCGCTCCAATCTCTATAATAGATAATGATAACATTATCTTTACAATAAGTCAAAAAACTTTTATATTTTTAAGTATTTAGATACTTATTTTAAAAACTTATCTTCATAAACTTGATAAACATTTTCAAGTAATGCTGAAATAGTCATTGGTCCTACTCCGCCTGGAACAGGTGTAATAAAACTTGCTTTATTCTTAACATTTTCAAAATCAACATCCCCGCAAATCTTTTTGCCTATTCTATTAATTCCAACATCAATAATAATAACACCATCTTTTACCATATCGGCGGTAATTAAATTGATGTTGCCTGTGGCAACTACAATTAAATCAGCGTTAATAGTATGAGATATTAAATCTTTAGTATAACGGTGACAAGTTGTAACTGTTGCATTACGATCAATTAGTAGTTTTGATATTGGTAAACCAACTATTAAACTACGACCAATAACCGTACAGTTAAGCCCTTCTAAGTTAATACCATAATGATCAATTAAGTTAATAATTCCTTTTGGTGTTGCTGAGATAATTGAATCTCTGTTTTGAAATAATTTACCTTGATTTAATACACTAAATCCATCAACATCTTTTTCTTGATGAACTAAGTCTAACATTTTACCTTCGTTAATATGTTTAGGTAGTGGAAGTTGAATTAAGATTCCATCAATTAGTGGATCATTATTTAATTTTTCTATTTCTTTTATTAATTCAACTTCAGAAATAGACTCTGGAAGTTTAATATCAATAGAATTTATACCCACAGATTTAGCTTGTCTAACTTTAGATTCTACATAAATTAAACTTGCTGGATCTTCTCCTACTAAAATAACTGCCAGTGACGGAGGTCTAGAAGCTGTTTTTAAAGCTTTGTCTATTTTTTGTTTTAAATTTAAATTTCTAATTTTGGATACTTCTTTACCATTCATAATAGTCATAAGTAGTCCTCCTTTTCTCTTAGAAAAAATCTTCAACGATAATTGTTTGTTCTCTAGCTGGTCCAACTGAGAACAGTCCAATTTTTACTCCTGTGTATTTTTCAATTTTTTCTAAATATATCTTAGCGTTTTCTGGTAGTTCTTCGTAAGATTTAATTTGTGATATATCTTCACTCCAACCTCTAAGAGTTATAAAGTTTGGTTTAACTTTTCGATATTCATTAGTATCAGCTGGAATGTAGTCTATAACTTTTCCGTCTAGTGTGTAAGATATACAAATTTTTAACTCATCTAATCCAGATAAGATATCTAAAACAGTTACTGCTAAATAAGTAAGGCCGCTTACTCTTTTAGCATGTCTTAAGATAACTGTATCTAACCAACCAACTCTTCTATATGTTCCAGTTCTTGGTTCATATTCAACTTTAGTTTTATGAAAATGTTTATTAATATCTTCATCAGTAATTAAAGTTGGCATTGGACCTGCACCTTCTCTTGTTGCATATGCTTTAACAACTCCAACTGCTCCTTCTAGTAACCATGGAGCAATTCCAGTATAAAGCGGTACTGCAGCAGCAGTTGGTGATGATGATGTCACAAATGGATATGTTCCATTTTCAATACATAACATCACTCCTTGTGCACCTTCAAATAGTACTTTTTTACCTTTTTCAATTTGTTCATTTAAATAAATTGATGTATCAATAACGTGTGGTCTAAGTCTTTGAGCGTAATGTTTGTATTCATCATAGATTTCATCAACATTAAAGTGCGGAATTCCTAATTTATCAGCTTCAATGTTTTTAAGATTAATAATTTTAGTTAATTCTTCTTTAAAATTGGGACCAACAAACGCATCCATTCTAAGTCCAATGCGGTTTGCTTTATCGGAATAAGTTGGGCCAATACCGTGACCGGTAGTGGCAAGTTTATCTTTACCTTTTCTAAGTTCATTAGCATGTTCAATTGCTAAATGATAAGGCATAACGACGTGTGCTCTATTTGAGATAAACAGTTTTAAGTTTGGGTTTTTAAGCTCATCTAATTCTTCGATTAATCCTTTTGGATCAATTACCATACCATTAGTCATTAAGTTAGTAGTTTTTTGGTTAACTACTCCTGATGGTAGTAATTGAAATAAATGATATTCACCGTCAACTATTACAGTATGACCGGCGTTGTTGCCACCTTGAAATCTGGCAACTATATCAGCTTTACTAGCTAAGAAGTCAGTAATTTTACCTTTTCCTTCATCGCCCCATGCTGTTCCTATTACAACTATTGTTTTCATTTCGCACCTTCTCTTTTAATGATTTCTCTTGCTACCCATACTCCGTTAGCACCTGCCTGTGCTAGCCCTCTTGTAATACCTGCACCGTCTCCTCCGATAAACAAGTTTTTAATTTGAGTTTCAAAATACTCATTTACTTCAATACGTGCTGAGTAGAATTTAGTTTCTACTCCGTATAAAAGAGTGTGCTCACTTGCGATACCTGGAGTAACTTTATTAAGTGCTTCTATCATTTCTATAATAGAAAGCAGTGTGTTATAAGGTAATACTAATCCTAAATCTCCTGGTACAGCTTCTTTAAGTGATGGTGTAACAAAGTTAGATCTTAAATCTCTTTTTGTTGTTGCTCTACCGCGAAGTAGATCACCATATCTTTGAATAATAACTGTACCACCTGTTAGTTGATTGGCAATTCTACCAATTTTATGTCCATAGTTGTGTGGGTCAGAAAACGGCTCATTAAAGTGATGAGACACTAACAGTGCAAAGTTAGTATTAGTTGAACCTAACTCAGGATTATTATAAGCGTGTCCATTAGCTAGAACTGTTCCGTTGTGGTTTTCAACAACAACGTGACCACTAGGGTTTGAACAAAATGTTCTAACGCTAGTTCCAACACTTGTATTATAGACAAACTTACCTTCGTATAAGTTTTCGTTAATTTCTTCCATTATTAAATCATTAGTTTCTACTCTTACTCCAATATCTATTTGGTTATTAGTAATTTCTAAATTATGACTTTTAGCTATTCCATGTAACCAGTTAGCTCCTTCTCTTCCAGCTCCAACAAATACATAATTAGCTTTAATAATAGTTCCATCTTTTAACTGAACACCAACGGCTTGTTTGTTTTCAATAATGATGTCTTTAACTTCAGTTTTAAACATCATATCAATTTTAGTTTTTAATGTATCATAAATTGATTTCATGATTTCTAAGTTTTGTTCAGTTCCTAAGTGTCTAACTTGTGCTCTTAATAGTTTTAAGCCCGTAGCTAGACCTCTTCTTTCAATTTCTTTAATTTTTGGTGTGTTGGGATTAGTAATATTAGTAGTTGCACCGTGTTTTAAGTTGATTGAATCAACATATTTGATTAAATCAAAAACAATATCTTTATCAAGATAATCAGTCATCCATCCCCCAAATTCTGATGTAATATTAAATTTTCCATCTGAATAAGCTCCTGATCCGCCAAATCCAGATGTGATTGAACATGCTGGATGACATCCAACATAGCCTGTTCTATCAACAGGACATTTTTCTAATTGTCCATTAATAATTGGACATCTACGATTATAAATGTCAAATCCTTTATCAATCATTAACACTTTTAAGTGTGGCGCTTTTAGCATAAATTCATATGCGTTATATATCCCTGCGGGTCCACCACCTACAATAATTACATCATACATTTTTATCACCTTTATTATTATACATTATTAGTATATGTTATTCAAAGAAACCTATCGGTTTAAATAGTTACTTATAAAAATATTAACTATGTATAACCAATGTCTCTTTTCGCCTTTTAAATCAAACTTAATTCCAACTCTTTCTCTTAAAAAACTAAGTCTAACTGGAGTGGAATAATGATGGGCAAGTTCAAATAGATAGTTGCCATCAATTTCTTTAGATTTTTCTTTACTAATTATTAACTCAATTGTATCTTGGGATTGATTTAGTTTTTCTACTCCAAGTTTATAAGCTTGTTTTTTATATAGTTTTTCATACATATATAAAATCAATTCTTGATCGATTTCTCCAAATCTATCGGTTAATTCATTTTTTAAATCTTCAACATCATTAATAGTATTAATATTTGATACTGATTTATGAATTTCTATTCTTACTAAATCATTATTGACATATTCTGGGGCAACGTGCTGAGCGACGTATACTTCATTATTAACAGTAATTTCTTTTTCTTTACCTGTAATAACTTCATTTAAAAGCTGGGTATACATCTCAAGGCCAACTGAATCAATAAAACCTGATTGTTCACGTCCTAATAAATCACCAGCTCCTCTAATTGATAAATCTTGCATGGCAATTTTAAAGCCGGCACCAAGTTCAGTAAATCTTTCAATAGCATGTAATCTTTTTCTTGCTGCCTCAGTTAGAATCTTTCTTGGGTCATACATTAAGTAGGCGTAAGCGATTTTATCGCTTCTTCCTACTCTTCCTCTTACTTGATATAGCTGCGCTAAACCAAGTTGATCTGAGTCATGAATAATAATTGTATTAGTATTTGGTATGTCGATACCTGTTTCAATAATTGTAGTTGAAACTAAGACATTAAACTCATGATTAATAAAATCTTCTAAAACTTCTTCTATTTCATCACGGTTCATCTTACCGTGAGCATATCTTACATTAGCTAGAGGAACTAGTTTTTTAAGTCTTTCAACAGTTTTTGGAATTGATTGAACTCGGTTATGTAAGTAAAATACTTGTCCTCCTCTAGCTATTTCTCTTTCTATAGCTTCTTTTATGATGGTGTCGTTTCTTTCTAAAACATATGTTTGAATTGGATAACGATTCATAGGTGGTGTATCAATTACTGAGAAGTCTTTTAAACCTGATAAAGACATTTGCAAAGTTCTTGGAATTGGAGTTGCAGTTAAAGTTAAGGTATCAACATTAACTTTCATTTCTTTAATTCTTTCTTTATGCTCAACACCAAAGCGTTGTTCTTCATCAATTACAAAAAGTCCTAAATCTCTAAATCCAATATCATTTGAAAGTAATCTATGAGTTCCAATAACGACATCAATTAGTCCTTTTTTTAGTCTTTCAACTATTTTATTTTGTTCGGATGTTGTTTGAAAACGGCTCAACATAGCAATATTTGCTCCATACTTGTCAAATCTATCTTTAAAAGTATAGTAGTGTTGTCTTGCAAGGATTGTTGTTGGAACTAAGTATGCTACTTGTTTGCCATCAAGAATAGCCTTGAAGGCTGCTCTCATAGCAACTTCAGTTTTTCCAAAGCCAACATCACCAATAATTAGTCTATCCATTAACTTATCGCTAGTCATGTCTTGCATGGTTTCTTCAATTGCGATTTGTTGATCTTTTGTTTCTTCGTATATAAAGTCTTGCTTAAAATCCGTTTCTATTTCCTTGTGATCACTAAATTTAAAAGCTTCTGAGACTTCTCTTTCGGCATAAAGATTTAAAAGTTTATCTGATAAATCTTTAATTCTTTGTCTAACTCTAGCTTTTGTTTTATTCCAAGTTTGTCTACCTAGGGTAGATAACTTTGGAGCTGATCCTTCTGCTCCGCCATATCTTAAAATTAAGTCTATTTGATCTACTGGAATATACATACTTTCATCGTTTGCATATTGAAGATGTAAATAATCTCTTTTAACACCAGTAATATCCATTGTTACAAGTCCTAAATATCTTGCGATTCCATGCTCATAGTGAACAACGTAATCGCCTTCTTGTAATTCATAAACATTACTAACTTTAGTTGATTGATTTAAAACACTTCTATATCTAATTTTTGGTCTAATTTTATTTGATACTAAATGAGAATCAGATATCGCTAAAATTTTATGTCTTTCATCAATAAAGTTAAAGTAATGTTCTTCATTTAATACATTAACTCTTCCTTCTATAACTGAACCTTCGTTTATTAATATTCCTTTTTCATTTAAAAAGATACATAGTTTTTTATAAATATCTTCTTTTGTAATAGTTATTATTGTTGTAAAGTCATTAAATCTATCTTTGTTATCTAAGTAAAATAACTCAAAGTTATTTGAATAGTAATTAACATCATAAACATGCAAAGAGATGGTATTACTACCATCTTCAGTGCCTAGATTGTTAATTTCTATTACATCTTTTGTGATTGCTTTTTCAAATGGTAAATAATAGGGAATTTCTGCAAATGCTTTTGAGTTTCCTAAGCTAATTGAAAAAGCTTTTAAATCATCTTCATAATTTTTCTCATTTAATAACATTTGATGTTTATTAATAATAAAAACATCATGATCCTTAGAAAAATCTAATATATTTGTTTTTTTATTAGTAAAAAATGGCAAATACAAAGATAGTGTAGACATCGATCTGCGTTCATTAATGTTTTCTAAATCAATATTAAGTTTTTGAGTTTCTTTTTCATTTAATTTATATTCATTAAAATGTTCTTTTAATCTTTTTATAGCTACTTCTTTTATCTCATCTGTATAAAAGATTTCATTAAGTGGCATAATTTCTATTTTATCTAAACTATCAAATGATCTTTGATCGTTAATATCAAATATTTTAATTTCATCAATTTGATTTCCAAAGAAATCTAGCCTGTATGGAAACTGACTTTCTTTTGTAAATATATCAACAATATGACCTCTTACACTATACTCACCAGCTTTTTCAACAATGTAATTTCTTTGATAACCATTTGAGTGTAGTGTGTTAACTAAACTTTCAATTTCAATCTCATCATTAACACAAAGAGTCTTAACTGAATTTTTATAATCATCAACAGATAAGGTTCTTTTCTTTAAACCTTCGTATGTAGTTACTACAATATGTGGTTTATTGGTTATTAAAGACCTTATCGTATATAATCTTTCATTTAAAAACTCTGCACTCCCAAGTGCCATTAAAGTTGTAAGTGTTGGATCTACTGGGTATAAAAGTACACTTTCTTCTCCCAAATAACTGGATAAGAGATCGTAATATTTTTGAGCTTCAAATAAGTTAGGTAAAACGACAAAAACAGTTTTATTTTTAGAAACAAAACTGTTTTTAATCATTAATAAGTTAAAGTAAATATTACTTTGCTTATACTTGTTTCCGGTTTTAATATCTAGAAACAAAGATTCATATTTTTGATTTAGAAATATTTCGATATTATCTAACTCCACTTTAATCTTTTTGGGTGTTATATCGAGTTTGAATATCTAAGTAAGGAACATTTTCTATAAAATATAGTAATGCATCTGATGCATCATCGATTGCATTAGTAATAATAGTTAGTTCTTGCTTAGAAAATTTACCTAATACATAATCATTTACTTCTGGAGTAGTACTTTGTCCTATCCCAATTCTAATACGCTTGTATCTATTTGATTTCAAGTGTAAATCAACATTTTTTAGTCCGTTGTGACCACCATCACTACCAAACTCTCTTAATCTTAATCTACCAGTATCTAATGCTAAATCATCAACTACTATAATTATGTCATCAAGATCAACATTATAATAATTAACAACCTTTACAACTGATTGACCTGATAAGTTCATGTAAGTTAGTGGTTTTAATAAGATGGTTTTTTCACCTTTGAGGGTTGTTTCGATTATTTCAGCATTAAAATTGGCGCTATATTTCCATTTTAGGCCAATTTTTTCTGCTAACTTATCAACAACCATAAATCCTAGGTTGTGTCTTGTATGTTTATACTTTAAGCCTGGGTTACCTAGGCCAATGATTAACTTCATTACTCCTCATCCATTCTATTAAATATTTGACTAATGGCTTCGTCTTTTACTAAATGAAGAATTGCTTCTCCAAGTAATGGTCCAATTGATAATTGTTTAATCTTTTTGGACGTTTTTTCTTTTATTTCTATTGTATTTGTAACTATTACTTCTTTAATACAAGAATTTTCTAATCTTTCAACTGCTGGAGGTGATAATACTGGGTGTGATGCAGCTGCATACACTTCGGTTGCTCCTGCATTTTTAAGTGCTTGAGCAGCAGCTATTAATGTGCCAGCTGTATCAATAATATCATCAACTATTAGTGCTGTTTTTCCTTTAACTTCACCAATAATATTAACAACTTCAGCGATATTTGGTTGTGGTCTACGCTTATCAATAATTGCAAGCGGAGCGCCACCTAATAATCTAGCAAATGTTCTAGCTCTTGTTGCTCCACCATGGTCTGGTGATACAATAACTAGGTCATTAATTTTTTTACGTTTGAAATAACTAGCAATAAGTGGGGCAGCAGGGAAATTATCGATTGGAATATCGAAAAATCCTTGAATCTGACCAGCATGTAAATCAATACAAACAACTCTACTAGCTCCTGCTGATTGAATCATATCTGCAACTAGTTTAGCAGTAATCGGTTCCCTTGATCGTGACTTCCTATCTTGTCGTGAATAGCCATAATATGGCATTATTATGTTAATTGAGGCGGCTGAAGCACGCTTCAATGCATCAATCATAATAAATAATTCCATATAATGTTCATTAGCCGGTGATGATGTTGATTGAATAACAAAAATGTGACATCCTCTAACGCTTTCTTCAATGTTTACACTAATCTCACCGTCAGCAAACTTTAATACATCTACTACTGATAGTGGAATATCAGAAGTTTTTGCAATTTCTTTAGCTAAAGGAACATTGGAACTTAAGCTAAATAGTTTTACTTTTTTACCATCAATTTCTCTCATTTTATTTCCCCCTTATAATTAGTATACAATTTTTATCTTTAAAAAGATAACAAAAAAGGCAACAACCGTTGCCTTTTTGTGAAATATATGAATTTATTCTTCCCCTATTTCTTCTTGTTCTGGATTTGCAAGTACATCTTCGTATTTAGCGATGATGCGATCTTCAATTTCCTTTCTAGTATCAGAGTTAATAGGATGAGCAATGTCACGATAAGATCCATTTGGCATCTTTTTACTTGGCATAGCAATAAAAACCCCAGACTCTCCTTCGATAATTTTAATGTCGTGTACGACAAAGCAATCATCAAACGTTATTGTAGCTACTCCTTTTAATCTACTTTCTGTTCCTAGAACTCGAACTCTTACATCTGTAATTTTCATATTATGTCCTCCATCAGTCTTATTCTACTTTGATTATATCACTATTATTCGAAAATGTATAGGTTATTTTAGAATTTTAACTGATAGCAAATTAATATCTTTTATTAATTGGAGTTTTTTTAGTATGTCTTCAGTGTAATTAGTAACAAATAAAGTTGGCCCTGATCCACTCATTTTAACATGAGGCACAACTTGTTGTATCTTATGATACATTGCATTAAATTTTTCATTATTATTAAGTAAAGTTTTAAGTAAATCATTATCATTATATTCTAAAATATTAGCATGATTTTTAGTATCAATAACATGGTTATTAAACACATCTTTTGTTAGTATTTTTAAAGGTAATAAAATAATTAAAACTGACATAATTTCATCATAATTAATAAATGAAATCTTATCTCCTCTACCACTTATAATAGCTGGTTTATTATATAGACAAAACAAGGTGTCACTACCTAGTTTATTAGCAAGTAATTCCAACTCATTTAACTCTAAGTTTAGGTTGTATAATTTATTCAATCCTCGTAGGGTTGCACTAATGTTAGCACTACCACCTCCAAGTCCTGATCCGACAGGAATTTTTTTATTTAATATAACCTTAACTGGTTTATTTAAATTAAATTCTTTTTGAAATAATTCGATTGTTTTTAATACAACATTATCTTTAATATAAACATTTGAAATCACTTCATTTTCATGTGAAAACTCAAAGATCATTTCATCACAAAAATTAAGTGGTAAAACTAAAGATTCTAGTTCATGAAAACCGTCATTTCTTTTGTTTTTTACTTGTAAGTTTATATTAACTTTTGCGTATGCTTTTTCATAAATCATATTACTTAAACACTCCGAATAGCTTAACAAATTCCTCAATTGATAATTGCTCAGCTCTTACATTATCATTAAAACCATTATCTTTTAGTAAAGCGATTATCTCTTGTTTTGATAAATCTAAATGCTCTGACAAGTTGTTAACTAATGTCTTTCTTTTTTGTTCAAAAGAAGCTTTAACAAAATTGAAAAAATCAACTTCATTTGTTTGATGTATTTTTCTATTTTCTTTCTTTTCAAGTCTTATTACAATACTATCAACGTTAGGTACCGGATAAAACATTTTTCTTGAAACATTTACTATTTTTTCAACATTTGTAAGGTATTGTACAATAACTGATAAGGCATTATATTTCTTTGAATTTGGGCTACTTAATATTCTATCTCCTACTTCTTTTTGAACCATAATAGTAGCACTATTATATTGTGGTTCTTCTAGAAATTTAAAAAGAATTGGTGTGGTTATATAATAAGGTAAATTACCTATTAATTCCCAAGTTTCATCTGTTTTAAGATTAGTTTTTAAGAAGTCTTCATATGTTATTTCTAAGTTAGGAAATTGATCAGATAAAGGATCAAGATATTGCTTCAAATCTTGATCTATTTCGTATGCGATAACCTTATGTGCTGTTTGAGAAATTACCTTAGTTAAAGCTCCTCTTCCAGGACCTACTTCTACTACGTTTTTTCCTTCTATTTTTGCACCATTAACAATTTTGTTAATTAGGTTTAAATCTGATATAAAATTTTGGCCAAATTTCTTTTTAGCTTGCATCTAATACCTCTTGTATTTCTTCTTTAGTTATTCCTAAACCATTTAAATAATTTAACAGTCTTTTTGCATTAGATTTAGGTAAATGATAATAGTCTGTAACTTTATTTCTAAGTATTTGACTATTTGATCTACCCGTTAATCCTAATTTTTGCATAATATAAGTTGTAATATTACTATTTTTTTCTTTTTTTATAGTAATTTCATAATTTAATAACTTTTTCAGGTCTTTTATTTCAACATGTTCTAGTCCTACTTTTTGCTTTTCTTCAGAAATTGCTAAATGTTTTGGAATAAAAATATGTTTTGGGTTTTTAAGTCTAGTGCTTATTGCATCTCTTATTTTAGTTCCAGGAAAATCTGGATCTAAAATTAAAATAATTTCATTATTTTCTTCTAATTTAATTAATTTGTTAATTAATTGTTCATCATAGGCCAAACCATTAGTTGTAATAACTATCATATTGGGATCTATTCTTTTTAATAGTTGTTCATCATGAATTCCTTCAACAACATATATTTTATTCATGATTTTGTTTCCTATAAAATAATTTATCATCCGTTTTATTTGGTTTATTTATCAAATTTTTAATAATTTCTGACTTTTCACTCAGTTTAACGATGTTTTTATCATCAAATATAAATAATTCTCTATCAGTGTCATATAAGCTATGTTGATAAATACTTTGTCTTACTGCAGTTATACCGCAGTAGTAGTTAATTTCATTATTTTTAAAGTTAGATTTTATTTCATCAATTAAATCTTTTTTATCTAAATCAACATAACCCCAGATTTTACGATTTAAAAAATCACAAGACAAGTTTTTTAAGATTTCATCTTTGCTGTATAAAAATGAATTGATTAATCCATTAATATAGTAATCGTCAATTGCTAAATAAGCATCTAAATCATATGGATTTTCCATAACTCTTATTAAAAAGTTAATATTATTACTAAAATTATAGCCTTCTTTAATTAAATCGCTAATTCTTCGGTAAATCATCTCTAAATTAAACTCATAAGCTCTACCTACCGGATGATAATAAACTTGCCAGTACATATGATAGCGATTAAAGAAGAAGCTCTCCAAAGTATTTAGGGCACTTTCTTTAAATACTATTTTACTGTCTACAATATTAATTGATCTTGTTATTTTGTCAATATCAACACGACCATATGGTACTCCAGTATGATAAGAATCTCTAATTAAGTAATCAAGTCTATCAACATCAACTTGACTAGAGATAAGTTGCTCAATTAATGGAAATTTTCCTTTTTTTAAAATAATAGATGAAACATCATTTGCAAACTCGCTATCAATATCATCTAATATAGATCTTATTTCTTTATCATTAGTAATAATATAAGCCCCAATAGATTCATGATTAGTATTAAAGACTTTTTCAAAAGCATGTGAATAAGGACCATGACCTATATCATGAAGAAGAGCTGATGCTAAAAACAATTCTTTTTCTCTTTTGGAAAAACCAGATTTTAAATCTGGTATATCTAAAAATCGTCTTGCTATTTCATACGCTCCAAGCGAATGAGAAAAGCGTGAGTGTTCAGCTGTATGAAAGACCATAGTCACCCCACTAAGTTGTTTAATTCTTCTTAATCTTTGAAAAAACTTAGAGTTGATAAGTCTTTTAATAAAGCCATTTTCTACTCTTACATAACCATATATTGGGTCACTAAATACCAGTTGTCTTTCTAAAATCATAATATGATCCTTTCTTATAAAATAATACTAATTTTAGGTAAAAATTTACCCCCATATGATATAA
>FZPS01000062.1_pt4437 | contig 24866 bp, 24 predicted proteins | sample 1817821 | NCBI WGS metagenome assembly FZPS01 (sample SAMEA104158645, study PRJEB21678) | metagenome | place: Germany | collected 2015-04-21 | reverse complement strand
ATTATAAACAACACCATAAAAATCAATGTTTATTCCAGACGCAGGGAAATAAGAATAATGAAGTATATTGGAGCTACGGATAGTTATATCCGCTGGCCTTATATTATAGAAGGTTTTACCTTGGGAATTTTTGCAGCCTTTTTTGCTGGTGCACTGGTTATAGGTGGATATAACCTTCTGCTAAGCAGAGCTGGACAGATGGCAGGAAACTATGCCTTTTTCAACCTATTTCAGCTCTTACCCACAGAGAAAATGATATATGATATAAGTCTGACATTTTTGCTGGTAGGATGCGGTGTTGGAATAATTGCCAGCATTATCTCAACTAGAAAGCATCTAAAGGCATAACCATTTACATTACAAATGAATATAAGGGGTGTTACTGTGAGGCGTTTAATGGTTTTGATTTGTGCATTGGCATTTTTATTGTCTCCGACAACTTTGGTATATGCTGATGAAATAGATCAGCATAGGAAAGAGGCAGAAGCTGTAAAACAAGATATTAATAATACCAGAGAGTTATTGGATCAGGTTAAGGGTGATCAAGCCGCAGTAATTCAGCAACTTCAAGCTATAGAAAATGACATAAAGGAAAAAGAGGATGAACTGGTAAAGATCGAAAAAAAACTTGAAGATACCTTGTTTTTGCTGGAAGATACGAGAGTGGAATTAGAAAGAGCAGAAGATGAAGCACGTCAATTTAAGGAAATGATGGCAGAACGTTTGTGTGCCATGTATACAATGGAAGACGTATCGTATCTGGAGCTTTTATTAACCGCCAAAAATTTAAATGAATTCTTGGACCGTTTGCAAATGGTCAAGTTTATGATTACATATGACAATCAAGTCCTTGATAAGATGCTGGAACTGCAAAATGCTATAAAGGAAAAGGAAAAGGGATTAAAAGCTCAGGAAGAAACTATCCGTGAAACACAAGCTCAAATCCTTAAACAAAAGAAAGATATTGAAAGTAAAAAGCAAGAACGACTCCTGTTAATGGACCAGCTTAAGGGGCAAGAACTGCAATACATTAAGGATCTGGAAGCTTTAGAACAGACATCAAAGGATATTGAAAAAACCATCCAGAGGCTATTGCATGAGCAGGAACTGAAGAGAAAACAGGAAGAGCAAAGGCGTAAAGAAGAAGAACAGAAGCGCAAAGAAGAAGAGCAAAAGCGTTTAGAGGAAGAGAAGCGCAAAAAAGAAGAACAGCAGAAAAAAGAGGAAGAGCAAGGACAAAAACAGGAAGAACAACAACAGAAAAATGAAGAAGAGAAGAAGGAATCCAGTAATGAACAGAGTAAAGGAGATAGCAGCCAGAGTTCAGGTAAAAAGGATCAAAACAGGGGAAGTAATGACAAGCAGGATAATAAACAAGAAGGTGACAGCCAGCATAGCGGTAGTACCTTAACTTGGCCAGTACCAGGCTTTTACCGTGTTACATCATATTATGGTAGACGAGTTGACCCATTTACTGGAGTGATTTCTTTTCATCACGGTATTGATTTAGGGGCCAATATCGAAGGTGGAAAAAGAACAGAAATTAATGGCAGAAATGCTGTTGCAGCTGCAGATGGAGTTGTAACTATATCCACATATAGCAATTCTTATGGACATTATGTACGCATTGATCATGGGGGAGGAATAACCACAACCTATGCTCATGGATCTGCCAGGTTAGTATCTGTCGGTCAGAAGGTGTCAAGAGGACAACCTGTTTTAGTAGTAGGGAATACAGGAAGATCGCAAGCACCACATCTTCATTTTGAAGTTCGAATAAATGGACAATCAACAGATCCCTTACCCTATCTAGGTAGATAATTGTAAAATAAATCAAGAACAAAATGCTCTTTTCTGGTTAGAATTAAATATGGTTAGAGCCAGAAAAGAGCATTCTTTATTCCAATTCATACTGATAGGATACTATTTTCAACACTGAATTATGTTGAACATAAAATGCATTGTTATAGAATTAACATACTCTTAGAATTTTATTGCAAATTAGGTAAAAAAACATTATAATATATAATAAATAAGAATTATTCCCATTTACAAAAGGAAATTAGGTTAATATATTGACAAATCAGATCGGGTATATAAAAATTCTGTAATTCTTTTTTCTTCTAAATCTTAAATAACATATCATTAAACATAGCTAACCTCTCTGTTTTCAAGTAATCTATTATTCATTTAAATAGATTAATAAAAGAGAAAGGCCAGGAGGGATATTATGGGAATTACATTTTATGAAAAAGAAAGAATTTTTAAATTAGATACTCCCAATACTACATATTTAATTGGCATAGTAGGAAAACTTGGTTTTTTTGGGCACATCTATTACGGAAAGAAGTTAAATGGAATAGAGGGAGCATGGGAGCTGCTACGAGTGGATGAGGATGATCCTTCTTTATGGGATGAAGAAGCTAAGTACAGGGTTTTATTCCTTAACCGTTTTCCAACAGAATATTCCTCCCATGGAGTAGGTGACTATAGAGAAAGCAGTATCCGGGTGAGAACCAAGCAGGGGCACAATGCTGTCCTTTTAACCTATCACAGCCATCGTATTATAGAAGGCAAACCACCTTTGGAGGGATTGCCTGCTACTTTTGGACAGGAAGGAAAATCTGATGTTACCACCCTTATCATTACCTGTGTGGACAAGGTCCTAAATTTAAAGGCTGAGCTATATTACAGCGTATTTGCAGATACCGATGCAATTGCTAGAAGTGTTCGGATAACTAATGAGAATTCTGAAGCAATTTATTTGGAAAAGGTAATGAGCGGCTGTCTGGACATGGAAAATAAGGATTTTGAAATATTGTCTATGCATGGTTCCTGGTTTAGAGAGCGTTATTTAGAACGCAAAAAGCTAGGGCATGGAAAGTATAGTGTGAGCACAACAAGGGGAGGTAACTGCCATCAAGAACATCCCTTTATGGCACTTCTTGCCCAAGGTGCGAATCAAACAATGGGAGAGGTCTATGGCTTTAATTTTGTATATTCTGGAAACTTCCTCATTCAGGCAGAGCTTGATCAGATGGACAGTGTACGTGTGGTTGTAGGAATTCATCCTGAAGATTTTTGCTGGAAATTAGAACCCGGAGAGGCTTTCCAAGCGCCAGAAATGATTATGACTTATTCTTCTCAAGGATTGGATGCCATGACTCACTCCTTCCATAAACTATACAAAAAGCACATAATTAGAAGTCCCTATCGCGATAAAAAGCGACCTATTTTGATTAATAGCTGGGAAGCTGCCTACTTTGATTATGACGAGAAAAAACTTTTGGACATTGCCAGAGAAAGCGCAAAGCTGGGAATAGAGATGCTGGTTGTTGATGATGGATGGTTTGGCAATCGTTATGATGATAATAGAGCTTTGGGTGATTGGTATGTTAATGAAGAGAAGTTAAAGGGTGGGCTAAAGTACCTGGCCGATGAAGTTAATAAGTTGGGAATGAAACTGGGTATTTGGATGGAACCTGAGATGATAAGTCCCGATTCCGACTTATATAGGGCACATCCAGACTGGGCTATTGCAATTCCTGGCAGGAAACCCAGTAGACACCGTAACCAGTATGTGCTGGACATTAGCAGGAAAGAAGTCAGAGATCATATTATGGATATGATATGCAAAGTACTTAGCAGTGCAAATATCAGTTATGTAAAATGGGATATGAACAGGCCCCTAAGCGATTTAGGAAGCGCTGCACTGCCACCGGATAGGCAGGGTGAGCTGTATCATCGCTTTGTATTAGGTCTTTATGAAATGCAGCAGCGTTTATTAGATGAATTCCCAGATCTGCTTTTAGAGAACTGCAGCAGCGGTGGAGGACGATTTGATCCTGGCATGCTGTATTTCAGTCCACAGATATGGTGTTCTGATAATACAGATGCCATAGATAGGTTGATCATCCAGGAGGGTACTGCCTTGGTGTATCCTCTGTCTGCCATAGGTGCTCATGTTAGCGTATGTCCGAATCATGTGACAGGCAGGACTACACCCTTTGATACCAGAGGCGTTGTGGCACTTGCTGGAACCTTTGGTTATGAATTAGATGTTACAAAACTCACTGAGGAGGAAAAGGAGCAGATTAAGATCCAGACCGCCTATTATCACAAGCTAAATGATTTAGTACGTGAAGGTGATTATTATCGACTGGCATCCTATTGGCAAAATGGCACCCATGACTGCTTCCAGGTGTGCAGTCCAGACAGACGAAAGAGCCTGGTATTTTATGTGCAGGTAAAAAATCCTGTTAGCTTCCCTTATCAACTGAGCCGTCAGATTAGGCTCAGAGGACTTAATGAAGATGCATTGTATGTTGTAAAAGAACTGGACTTGACCAAGGAGGATGAATCGGATGATCAACAGGGTGGTAAAGCACTTAATGGCGGAGTATTGATGAACGGAGGCCTTAACTTTGATTGGATGTGGGGAGATTTCCAAGCAAAACTCTTTTACCTGGAACAAGTTTAGCAGTAACCTTCATATTAAATTGCTTGGCCTTTCGGCTTGAATGCTGAAAGGCCTTAAATATAATGATTTTTGATTTGATAGACTTATTTAAAACCATTTTGGTTTGTACCCTTGAATAATAAGTGCTATAATAGAATATGATTTTAAAAATGAACTAGACCCACGTTAGGAGGATTTAATACATGATAAGCAAAAAATCAGCTGCTCTGGGAGCAGTTGCCCTTATACTTGTAACAGCTTTTTTAACAGCTTTTCTAACAGTACAGGTTGGCACATATATAGATATTAAAAGCGGTGACAGAATAATAATTTCCAAACAGGACTACCAGCTATTAAACAATTTCTACAGGAAACTTGACAATGTTAGAAGAGATATAGAAAAAAATTATATTGAAGAAATCGATAGGGAAAAGCTCTTTGAAGGCGCATTAAAAGGTATGGTATCATCTTTAGAAGATCCTTATTCCTATTATTTGACTGAAGAGGAACTGGAGGATTTTAACGTCGCTACTTCTGGAACCTATCAGGGTATAGGTGTTTCCATCGAGAAATCCGAAGATAACCAGATAATGATATTCCAGGTGTTTAAAAACAGTCCAGCCATGGAGGCGGGCTTATTAACAGGTGATAAGATTATAAAGGTAGACGGGCAAGATGTGGACTGGAGTGTCTATGAACAGGCTGTGGCCATGATGAAGTCCGGTGAGCCGGGAAGCACCGTCAAGCTTACCATCATTAGAGATGGTGAGACAAAGGAAGTAGAGGTACGTAGGGATATTGTGGAAATTCCTGATATGGAATATGAAATGCTGGATAATGATATAGGATATATATGGTTGTACAGCTTTGATGGGCCTGCAGCTAAAAACTTCAAAAATGCTATAGAGGAATTACAGGATCAAGGTATGAAAGGGCTTATCCTGGATCTTCGAGGTAATGGAGGAGGACTTCTGGAAGTATGTAGGGAGATAGCAGATGTTTTACTGCCAGAAGGCTTAGTGGTTTACAGTGAAAGTCGAAGCGGACAGCGAACCGAGTATAAGTCAGATGCCGATGCACTAGGAATACCCTTGGTTATACTAGTCAATGAGTATAGTGCCAGTGCTTCAGAGGTATTAACGGGTGCAATTCAGGATTATGGCATGGGCACAGTTATAGGTACAACTACCTTTGGAAAAGGGGTAGTACAGACCATGAAACCTTATGAAGATGGTGGAGCATTGAAACTTACTACTTATAAATATTTCACTCCCAAAGGAAGAGATATTAATAAAAAGGGTATAGAACCAGATATAAAAGTGGAGATGACTGAAGAAGCTATTGAGTTTTTGAAGGAGAATCCCAGGGAAAGCTTACCAAAGGAACTGGATGCGCCACTGTTAAAAGGAATAGAAGTGATAAAAAAGGAATTGGAGGAAACGCCTTAATAGCCTTACCTATTGCAGAGTTAGGAGGCCGGATAAATGCAGTTTATCAAACTACTTTTTACTGCATATTCACAAGCCATTACTAGTTTTTTCTATATAGCAATTGTTCTGGTGGTTTATTTTGAAATACAAAGAAATGCCCAACTGGAAGAATCCTGGTTGGGCATTATTCGCAATCCAGTGACCACTAAGCTTTATTATGTTATACTTTATGGTTTATTGGGGGGCTTAGTGGCCAGTTCCATTATTTTAATATTTCGTATTGCTATAGATTATCAGGTAATGCTAAGCATATGGTCTCTATCCTTATTTTTGTCTCTCTTTAATCAACGTTATCTCTGCTTATCCTATTCCGTTGGTATTATCTCTTTAGTTTCATTAATATTTGGTTGGTCTAAGGTAAATGTTCCGTCTTTAATTGTTGTAGTGGGCATACTTCATTTAGTTGAAAGTATTCTTATACTGATAGATGGTACCAGAGATATTATCCCTGTTTATATAGAGCATAGCAGGTTTACTCCAGCGGGTGCTTATATAATGAGCAAAATGTGGCCTGTTCCCTTAGTTACTCTTTTGACCACAGGGCAGATTACTTTTCCCATAGTAGCAGTATTGATCTATGAAGATGAGGCTATTACACAAATCCCCCTTAAAAGAGCTAGAGAATCTAGCTTTTGGATAGCCTCATATGGGCTTGTTATACTCATCTTGGCTATGATCTCCTATAGAGTTCGATGGATGGCATATATAGCAGCCTTAGCAACTCTTTTTCTACATGAACTATTATTTATACTAAATAGAAGAGGGCAGCGCAGAGGAGAGCCTGCTTTTGCTGCGCCCTGGAGAGGTATTAGAGTTTTAGAGGCCCTACCAGAGAGCATAGGCGAGAGGATGGGTATAAAACGAGGAGATATAATTCTAACTGTCAATGGCAAACAGGTAAACAGCGAGGCAATGCTTGGAGAGATTTTAGAAAGTTTCCCCTCCCTTATATGGATGGATGTATTAAGGAATGATAATGAAACCGTGGAACTAGAGTATAAGGACTATGGAGATGGTATAAGTGATCTGGGAATTATATTAGTCCCTCGGACCACAGGGAAATTCTATCTCTTTGATCAACATACTGGTTTGTTATCAAGAATATGGGGTAAATATATAAGCAAATAATAAATTTGATAACTTCATTCAAACAAAAGTTTGTCTGAAGTTTTTCTTTTTTTCGAACAGACGTTCTAAAATTGCATATAGTATGGTATAATGTAGTTTTAGAGGAGTGTGAAATATATGAGGTTTAAGATAAAGTCCTCCATGAAACCCCGGGGCGATCAGCCAAAAGCTATCTCCTCACTGGTGGAAGGATTAAATAACGGGGAAAAGTATCAGACCCTCCTTGGTGTAACTGGTTCTGGTAAGACATTTACCATGGCCAACATCATAGAGAGAGTGCAGCGGCCTACGCTAGTGATAGCGCATAATAAAACACTGGCAGCGCAGCTATACAATGAGTTTAGAGAGATTTTCCCAGACAATGCTGTGGAATATTTTGTAAGCTACTATGACTATTATCAACCAGAGGCATATATGCCAGTAACTGATACTTATATAGAAAAAGACGCATCTATCAATGATGAGATTGATAAGCTGCGTCACTCAGCCACCTCTGCCCTCATTGAGCGACGGGATGTAATAGTGGTGGCCAGTGTTTCCTGTATCTACGGATTGGGAAATCCTGTGGAGTATAAGGAGCTTACTTTGTCCTTACGGGTAGGTATGAATAGGGACCGTAATGAAGTAATAAGAAAATTGGTTGATATTCAATATGAGAGAAACGATATCAACTTTATTCGGGGAACTTTTAGAGTTCGGGGCGATGTATTGGAGATCTTTCCTGCCTCTTCAACAGAGCGTGCAGTAAGGGTAGAATTTTTTGGTGATGAGATTGATAGAATATCTGAGATTGATGTGCTTACAGGGGAAATACTAGGGCTTCGAAATCATGTAGCTATTTTCCCAGCCTCTCACTATGCAGCTTCCAGAGAAAGCCTGGAGAGAGCCATTGCCATGATAGAAGTGGACCTGGAAAAGAGGGTTCAGGAGCTGAGAGAACAGGATAAGCTATTAGAAGCACAGCGGCTACTACAGAGGACAAACTATGATATTGAAATGATGCGGGAAATAGGTTATTGTAGTGGGATAGAAAACTACTCCCGTTACATGGACAACAGACAGCCTGGTGAACCTCCTTTTACTTTACTGGACTATTTTCCCGAAGACTATTTGCTGTTTATAGATGAATCCCATGTAACCCTGCCACAGATTAGGGCTATGTATGCTGGGGACAAGTCACGAAAGGATAGTTTAGTGGAGTACGGTTTTAGGCTGCCAGCAGCCTATGATAACCGGCCTTTAAAGTTCGAGGAGTTTGAGGAGCGTATTAATCAAATTATATGCGTAAGCGCTACTCCTGCTGAATACGAGCTAAGTCTGTCATCTCGAATAGTTGAGCAGATTATCAGACCCACAGGACTGGTAGACCCTGAGATAGAGGTTCGCCCTGTAGAAGGTCAAATTGATCATTTAATAGGTCAAATACGAAAGAGGGTTGAAAGAAATGAAAGGGTACTTATAACTACTTTAACCAAGAAGATGGCAGAAACTTTAACAAGCTTTTTAAAGGAGATGGATATTCGGGTACGATATCTTCATTCAGATATTGATACTCTTGAAAGAGTTGAGATTATTCGAGATTTACGCCTGGGAGAATTTGATGTACTAGTTGGTATAAATCTTTTAAGGGAAGGTTTGGACTTACCTGAGGTCTCTTTGGTAGCCATTTTGGATGCAGATAAGGAAGGCTTTTTGAGATCAGAAACCTCCCTCATTCAAACCATAGGGCGTGCAGCAAGAAATGCTCAGGGTAAGGTAATTATGTATGCCGACACCATTACTGGGTCAATGAGAAGGGCTATTGATGAGACCAATAGAAGAAGAGCAATACAAATGGAATATAATAAAAAGCATGGAATTGTACCCACTACCATTGTTAAGGATGTACATGACCTAATAGAGGCTACCCGTGCAGCAGAGGAGACTTCAGAGTACCAGGTGCCTAAACCTAAAACTCAGGAAGGATTAAAGCAACTCATAGAAGACTTAGAAAAAGAAATGAAAAATGCAGCTGCGGCATTAGAGTTTGAAAAAGCAGCAAAATTGAGGGATGAGATATTTAAATTGAAGGAAGAGTTAGAAAAAAGTATACATTGACATAATTGAAAAGGAGACGAAAGATGGAAACAGCAAGTATATTGGTAAAAGGAGCCAGGGTAAACAATCTTAAAAATATAGATTTGGAAATTCCAAGGAATAAACTGGTTGTATTTACTGGGATCAGTGGTTCAGGAAAATCTTCTTTGGCTTTTGATACCCTATATGCCGAGGGTCAAAGGAGATATGTGGAATCCCTTTCTGCCTACGCAAGGCAGTTTTTGGGGCAGATGGACAAGCCGGATGTGGACTATATAGAAGGATTGTCTCCAGCTATATCTATAGATCAGAAAACCACTAGCCATAATCCCAGGTCTACTGTAGGTACAGTAACTGAGATTTATGACTATTTAAGGCTTTTATATGCTAGAATCGGTACCCCTCATTGTCCAAAATGCGGCAGGGTTATAGAGCAGCAGACTGTAGAGCAGATGGTTGACAGTGTTATGTCTCTAGAGCATAGAAGCCGTATACAAGTGTTAGCTCCTGTTGTTAGGGGAAGAAAGGGAGAGCATGTTAAGCTTTTGGATAGGATACGAAAAGAGGGATATGTCCGGGTCCGTATAGACGGTGAAGTTATGGAACTTTCCCAGGAGATTAAGCTGGAAAAGAATAAGAAACATACTATCGAGGTGGTAGTAGATCGTCTTATTGTAAAAGAGGGAATTGAACAGAGGCTGGCCGATTCTTTGGAAACTGTTTTAGAGTTAAGTGGTGGGCTGGCTGTTGTGGATGTTGTTGGTGGAGAAGAAATACTCTTCAGTGCAAACTATGCTTGTCCTGAATGTAATATAAGCATCGAAGAGTTAAGTCCCAGACTATTTTCCTTTAACAATCCCTATGGCGCCTGTGAAACCTGTAGTGGGTTAGGGTCTAAGATGGAAATTGACCCCGATCTGGTAATTCCAAATAAAGAGTTATCACTTATGGAAGGAGCTATTGTGGCACCAGGCTGGAGTACACTGAAGGAAGAAAGTATTGCATTGGCATACTTTACTGCCCTAAGCCGTCATTACAACTTTGATTTAAATACTCCTGTCAAAAACCTAAGTAAAGATATAATAGACATTATTCTTTATGGTACCAAAGGAGAGAAAATTACCATAAACTATAAGGCCAATGGTAGATCTGAAACTTTTGTACGTTCCTTTGAAGGTATAGTTAATATCTTGTATAGAAGATATATGGAAACCCGTTCCGATTATAGCAAGGATTATATAGAAAGATTAATGAGTGAGAGGACATGTAATGCATGTAAGGGTGCTAGATTAAAACCCGAGGTATTGGCAGTAAGAGTAGGAGATAAAAACATCTATGAACTGACCTGCATGTCCATTAAGGACATTAGGAGTTTTCTGGATAATCTAGATCTAACACCTACACAAGAGATGATAGGGCGCCAAATTTTAAAAGAGATTGGATCCAGGCTTGGTTTTCTTGTGGATGTGGGACTGGATTATTTAACCCTATCCCGATCTGCTAGCAGCCTTTCTGGCGGAGAAGCTCAGAGGATCCGACTGGCCACTCAGATTGGATCCAGCCTGGTAGGGGTTTTGTATATCCTTGACGAGCCTAGTATAGGACTTCATCAACGGGATAATAACAAGCTTATAAAAACCCTTAAAAGCTTAAGAGATCTAGGAAACACCCTTATAGTGGTAGAGCATGATGAAGATACGATGCTGGAATCAGATTATATAGTGGATATAGGGCCAGGAGCGGGAAGGCATGGAGGAGAAATAGTAGCTGTAGGTACACCTGAAGAAATAATGAATAATGAAAAATCCATTACCGGGCAGTATTTGACGGGAAAGAAGCGAATAGAGATTCCCCAAAAGCGTCGGAACTCCAATGGTAAATACCTGGAAATAAAAGGTGCAAGGGAGAATAATCTAAAAAATATTGACGTAAAGATACCCTTAGGCATGATTACCTGTGTAACAGGAGTATCAGGGTCGGGTAAGAGTACCTTGGTCAATGAGATACTGTATAAAACTTTGGCCAGGGAGTTAAACCGTGCCAGGGTTGTAGCTGGGGATCATGATGAAATACTGGGAATAGAGCATTTAGATAAGGTAATAGATATCAATCAGTCACCTATTGGTAGAACACCAAGATCAAACCCTGCTACCTACACAGGAGTGTTTGATGATATAAGGGAAGTTTTTGCCATGACAAATGAGGCCAAGGCCAGAGGGTACATGAAAGGAAGATTTAGTTTTAACGTCAAAGGTGGCAGATGCGAAGCTTGCCGAGGCGATGGAATTATCAGGATAGAAATGCACTTTTTGCCCGATGTCTATGTACCCTGTGAAGTATGTAAAGGCAAGAGATATAACAGGGAAACCCTGGAGGTCCGCTATAAGGGTAAGACCATTGCTGATATATTAGATATGACAGTAGATGATGCTCTGGAGTTTTTCAAAAACATACCTAAAATCAAGAGAAAACTCCAAACTTTAAAGGACGTGGGCTTAGGATATATCAAGCTGGGGCAATCCTCAACCACCTTGTCTGGAGGCGAGGCTCAAAGGGTAAAATTGGCAACAGAGCTTAGCAGGAGAAGTACTGGTAAGACCTTGTACATTTTGGATGAGCCTACTACAGGATTGCATATGGCAGATGTTAATATGCTAATAAAGGTTTTACAGAGACTAGCTGATGGAGGCAACACCGTAGTAGTTATTGAGCATAACTTGGATATTATTAAAGTAGCAGACTATATAATCGATCTGGGACCGGAAGGTGGAGATAGAGGAGGTACAGTGGTGGGAGTTGGTAGTCCGGAAGAGCTGGCTCAGATGGAGCACAGCTACACAGGACAGTTTATTAAAAAAGTGCTGGAAAGGGGCTATTAAACACTAGAAAATATTGGACAAGCTTAAGATTTCCTTATCAGCAAGATCATGTAGTAAGAATCTAAGCTCTGCAATATCAGATAGTAGCTGTTCTTTTTCCTGTAGTTTTGCCATTTCATCAATTTTATATATGGCAAGATCGATGTCATCAATATCTTCGTGATCAACCAGGAGTAACCAGGTCTTTTTGTGATGGCCCCAAAGGCGACGGAGCTGCATTACCTGGGTATCTACTTCCTCCCATAGTTCTTCTATTACGGCTTGGCGTATGTTTTCAGCTTGTTGTGCTAATTGCTCTGATGTTCTTACAAGATATTTTGCATTCCACCATGCCAGTCCTAAAAATAGGAATAAAAATATAGTTATAGCAATAAAGGTTCTCATTGGGCTTACTCCTTTTGCTTAGGTATTATTTTTAGTTGACCCTGGGTATCAAGATAAGCAAAGAAGACACATTTTCTATCCAGCCCGTGTTCCTTTATTTGTGATAGGAGCCAGTCTATATCCAGGTTTGCTTTCTTTAGATTTTTGTGCATTATACGCCCATCCATGACCAAGGTGATTGGGATGGATTCAGGCTGAGCCTGCAGCCCCAGGTCTTCCAGGGTTGCAGTTTTTTTTTCACTTTTTGGGAATACAGTAAGATTGCCATTGGTTTCTAGAATAGCAAACTCCACATCATGGATGTTAGCAATATCTTTACCTCTTAGTTGTTCTAATAGATCATTTATATTTATCCTTAGGTGCTTTAGATTTTTTTGCTGGATCTCACCATTTTCAATTAATATGCTGGGAGATCCGCAGATTAACCCTCTAATTCGTTCGCTTTTTAAAGATAAATATGAAATGGTAACCTGTGCAAAAACTAAGGCAAATATAGGCACAAGACCTTTGGCTAAAGGTATACCTACATCATCAGTAGGAATGCCAGCAAGCTCGGCAATCATTATAGCAATAACTAATTCAAAGGGCTGCAATTCACCAACCTGCCGCTTGCCCATTACTCTTACCACCAGTACAACTACCATATAGAGAATAAGTGCTCTAAAAAAAACATTAAGCAATGGACATACTCCTTTTCTAACTTACTATTAAGTATCTTGCCATTGCTTAATGTTTTTTATTCCTTTAGTTTACCAGCTCCGGGAACTGCCTCCGCCACCCCCGGAACCGCCTCCGCCACTATAACCTCCACCGCCGGACCAGCCACCTCCGCCCCAGTTGCCTCCACCTCTAGGGCCGCCCCTTCGACCAGAGAAGAGCATGATAAGGAGTAAACGCAATATTCTACCACCTAAAAAGAGCCTGTCGAATAAGAGAAAAACTATTATAAAGATGACGAAAAATTTGCCGTCAGAAGATTCCTGGGATTCTTCGGTATACTCATGGGGAGTTGGAACAGGACTTAATTCTTCTAAGCTGTCAGTTTCCAGATTATATTCATTGTAAATTTCCGCCACAATAGCTTTATACCCTTCTAAGATACCTGTGGAATAATCGCCTTCTGAGAAATAGGGGATCATGTAATCATCCTGTATCCAGCCGGTTTTGCTATCAGGCAGTGCTCCTTCCAGGCCATATCCCACCTCAATCCTGGATTTTCTATCTTCCACAGCAATCAAAATGAGTACGCCATTATTTTTATCCTTACTTCCAATGCCCCATCCTCTTAGGATACTTAAGGAATATTCCTCTAGGGGGATGTCGCCAATACTGTCTATGGTTACTACTACAACCTGAGCGCCGGACAATTCATAAAGCCGAATACTCTGTTTCATAATATACTCTTTCGCTTGACTATCTAAGACGTTGGCATAATCATTTACATAAAAGTCTTGGGTATGAGAAGGTATATCCTCCTCTTGTCCATATACTATTATTGGTATAACTAGAACAAATAGGGCCAGTAAAAAGGATGTAATCTTTTTCATTAAATATTTCTCCTCTTTTAATCACTAAAATCCACCTTTGGAACTTCTTGAGCACCTTCCTGAGCTTCAAAATACTCCACTCGTTCAAAGCCAAAGATTTTTGCCATTATATTGGTGGGAAAGCGTCTTATGGCTGTATTATAGCGGGTAGCCGCCTGGTTATAATCACGTCTTGCTACAGCAATTCTATTTTCAGTGCCTGCCAGATTATCCGATAGCTGTCTAAAATTAGCGTCAGCCTTTAATTCCGGATAGTTTTCCACTACAACCAATAGTCGGGATAGAGCATTTGATAACTCTGCATCTCCTTCAATAACCTCTTGTGGGCTGGATGCACCAGCCAGCTTTGACCTGGCTTCTGTTACACTATTTATGACCTCTTCCTCGTGAGCAGCATAGCCTTTTACAGTTTCAACGAGATTTGGTATTAAATCATTCCTTCGCTGCAATTGATTGTCGATTTCACTAAGTTTATTATTTACATCTTCACTATAGTCAACTAGCCTATTGTAGCCTCCTGCAAGGTTAAAGATAAGGATTAGGGCTATAACTCCTATAACTATCCATGTAATCTTTTTGCTGTTCATAAAAAATCTCCTTTCAAATAAATAGTTTAATAGCTGTATCGCATATCCTGTTCTAAAGACCCAAGACTCTTTTACAAAGCTTTCGAAAGGACTTTTCAAAACTTATGTCGGATTTCACATTACGTTTTCTGGGATTGTGGGTTCGGCCGCCTCCTCTTCTTATTTTTTGTGAGAGATATCTTTCCATCAATAATCTATCAATATTGGTTTCATCATAGATTAAACCATTTTGATTAATTGCATAGGCCTGTTTACCCAAAGCCATGGAGGCTACTCCATAATCTTGAGTGACAACAATGTCACCTTTTTGAGTCTGGTTAATAAGAGCAATATCTACTGCATCCTTTCCCTGGGATACGGTAATAACCTGGGAATATTCCTCTTCTATTATATGACTGGTATCAGTGAACATTATTACCTTAAGTTTAAATTCTTTTGCTACTTTGACAATAATATCCTTAACAGGACAAGCATCAGCGTCTACCAATATTCTAGTATTATAAGTATTATACAATATAAAATCCTCCGGTTAATATTTAGTCTTTCACTTTTTATTATACATATATTCTAATTATATATATAAATGTTGTAGCGTACAAATAAAAAAATGAGGAATTTGTAGTCATGTCCTTAAATGAAGGGCGTGAAAGCAAAGAACCTCTTTGCCTGTATTAGGCAAAGAGGTCTGTCATTTGCTTATAGCTGATTGTACTTCGTCGATCATTGCTTTTAATCCCGTGATTCCACCTGAAGCCACATACCATACAAAGGGGTCTAGATAAATCATATTTTGATTTTTATAGGCTTTGGTAGATTTAAGAAACTCATTATCCATCACTTGTTGTGCAGAGGTTTCACCGCCCACTACAGCGGCTCTGTCCATTACAAAGAGATAGTCAGGATCTTTATCAAGAATATATTCAAAGGTAATTTTCTGACCATGAGTACTAGCCTCTATATTTTCATCAGCTTGAGCTAATCCAAACTCGTTATGAAGAATTCCAAATCTGGAATCTGCTCCATAAACGCTTAAGTTGCCGTCATTAGCCATAATAAATAATGCAGTGGCTGAGCTGGCTGATGCTTGTTCATGCAAAGCTTTGATTTCTTTCTCTATAGTTTCAATCTCTTGAACCAGCATTTCTTCTTTGTCAAAGATCTGTCCTAGGATAGTCACGTTGTTTTTAAAAGAATTCAGGTAGTCTTCACCTTTAAAATCTAAGTACAAAGTAGGAGCAATCTTTTCAAATTCATCATATAAACTAGCCTGCCTGGCGGAGATAATTATTAAATCCGGTTTAAGCTCATAAATAGTTTCGAAATTAGGCTCTTTTAGAGAGCCCACATTAGTATATTGGTCATCATTGTATTTGTCCAGGTAAGGAGGGAGGGATTGCTTTGGTAAACCAACAACATCCTCTCCAATATAATCCATTATATCTAATACTCCAAAATCAAAGACCACAACTCTCTCAGGTTTTTTCTCTAAGGTGATTTCATCCAGTTCATGTTTTATGGTTAGGCTAGAATTTTCATCTGATCCTGGTTCTTCGGATGCTGTACCTGTAATAGAACCACAGGCTGATAAAACAATAATGGAGACAATTAATGATAAAGCTAATGCAAATCTTATAATTTTATTCATTTTACATCTCTCCTTGTCTAATTATTTAGTAGTAAACACACAGTTTCATATTGTTGACGTCAGCAATGCTAAATTCCATATCATATATTTGCCCTAGCAGATCTTTATGGATTATTCTATTAATACCTCCTTCATCTACAATTTTCCCGTCCTTCAAAGCTACAATATGGTCAGAATAACAGGATGCAAAGTTAATATCATGGATAACAATAGCAATAGATTTGCCTAAATCATCCACTAGATTTCTAAGCATTTTCATGATCTCAACAGAATGTTTTATATCCAGGTTATTAAGCGGCTCATCCAGTAAAATATAGTCAGTATTTTGTGCCAGGACCATAGCGATAAAGGCTCTTTGTCTTTGACCACCACTTAATTGATCTAAATACATATTTTGAATATCTCGTAGCTGCATGTAGTCCAAAGCTTCATCTATATAAATTTCATCTTCTTTTGTCAAATAGCCATTGCTGTATGGGAAACGACCAAAGCTTACCAATTCCCTAATCTTGAGCTTGATATTTAAGTGATTTGATTGCTTTAGAATAGAAAGTTTCTTGGCTAGTTGATTACTCTGCCATTTTTCCAAAGGTTTACCGTCAATGATTATCTCTCCACTGTTTTTGGGTATTAGGCGACTTACAATGGATAGTAGTGTACTTTTACCTGCACCGTTTGGGCCGATAAAGGAAGTAATCTTTCCTTTATCAATTACGGTAGAAACATCATCCAACACTCTTTTATCCCCATACTGTTTTACAATATTACGAATTTCTATCATGCTCCATTCTCCTTTAACAATAAATATAAGAAGTAAACTCCACCAATTAGATTTATGACAACACTGATAGGTGTACTAAAATTAAATACTCTTTCAATTAATAGCTGGCCACCCAACAGAGCCACTATACTGATTAAAGAGGATCCTATGAACAAGTATTTGTGTTCATAGGTATTTAGAAACTCTCTGGCTAGATTGACAACTAATAGTCCCAAAAAGGTAATTGGTCCAACGAGGGCTGTAGAAACTGATACCAGTATAGCTACAATTACCACCATATTTCTTATGGTTTTATGATAATCAAGCCCTAGATTTATGGCATGATCCCTTCCAAGGGATAAGACATCCCATAGCTTAAAGTATTTTATGGAATAGAGGACAAGGGCTAAAATTATAATAAAAGCTATAATTAGAATTTCAGTATTAATATGATTAAAACTGGCAAACATCCTGTCCTGAATATGCAAAAACTCATTAGGGTCCATCATCATTTGCATAAAAGTAGATAAGCTTTGAAAAAAGGTCCCCAGTATTAGTCCAAACAATAAAAAAAACATAATATTGCTTCTATCCCTTTTAAAAAGGCCCTTAAATAGTAGGCTGGAAAATATCAACATCAAGCCTACCGATATAAAGAAGTTTATTTTATTATTTATTAGAATAAGGCTGGTTGAGCCTAGGATAAATATTACCATTGTTTGTATTAACATATATAAAGAGTCCAGACCTAATAAGCTGGGAGTCAATATACGGTTATTAGTTAATGTCTGAAAGAGTAGAGTGGAAAAAGCTATAGCTACTCCTGTAATCACCAACGCTGTAACCTTTGGAATTCTCAGGGACAGAAAATATCTCCAATTACTGCTGTTAAGACCCCAGAAAACAAAAAGCAGTATAAGAACTATTGAAAAGATAGCAAGAAACCATATAGACTTTTTTTTGACCATTATCGACTCCCCCTAACTAATAAACCAAGAAAGATAACACTTCCTATTACTCCAACTGTGAGGCTTATAGGTATTTCATAAGGATATATAATTATTCTTCCAAGAATATCACAGGACAGGAGAAAGACTGCTCCTAAGAGGGCAGTATTGAATATGTTTTTTCTTATATTATCCCCTTGAAAGATGGTGACGATATTAGGGACTATAAGGCCCAGAAAGGGGATTCTGCCCACTGTGATTATGACCAAAGATGATATTAAAGCGACAATACTAACACCAACATTGACCACCCTGTTATAGCTAAGTCCCAGATTGGCTGCGAAATCTTCACCCATACCTGCTATAGTGAACTTATTAGCATATAGGAAGGCCACTACTAAAAGGGGGATACTTATATATAAAAGCTCATATCTGCCCTTAATAATCATAGAAAAATCTCCTTGCAACCAAGCTGAAATACTTTGGATCATATTAAGCTTGTATGCAAAGAAGGTAGTTATGGAATCGATTATATTGCCAAGCATAATACCTACTAGGGGAATGAAAATTGCATTCTGAAATTTTATTCTTTTTAATACTTGCATAAATAAAAGAGTCCCAGCTATGGCAAATATAAAGGATACCAGCATTTTATGCAGCGGTCTTGAACCGGCAAATACTATCAAAGATATCAATACCCCTAATTTTGCAGAATCTATGGTTGCTGCAGTACTAGGGGATACAAACTTATTTCTGCTGATAGATTGCATAATTAGTCCCGATACACTCATACCCATGCCTGCAACAATAATGCTTATTAGCCGCGGCAGTCTGCTAAGCAGCAATATACGAATTCCTTCACTTTCAAAATTTAGAATGTCCTGTATCTTTACTTCCTTAACTCCTATAAATAGAGATACTATGGATAGTAAAACTAATAGTAGAATTAAATATCTTTTTTTCATAAGCTCCTCGTATTAACCTCATTTTATTTGCATACCAATAAATTCAATGATATAATTGAGAATGATTATCACTATCAAGTAATATATCAGAGTGTTGGAGACAGTTGTATTAGGATATTTGTATTTTTATAACTATTTTTTGTAGATTAAGAGGGATGCTAAAATGTTCAACACAATTGTGAAGATAATGGAGAGATTTTTTATAATAACAAACCTACCCATTATTGCTTTTAAATCCGATGGCAGCATCATAAGTTCGTCGGGCTATACAGATAAGTATATGGAAATGCTAGATGAAAACAATATTTATGAAAGAGTGCTAAAAGAATTACAAGAAGAGGACGCAAAAAATAGAGTAACAATGCCTTGTTCATATAAGATATTTTTTACGGCTTTCTATGTGGAATCTAACGATGTATATAGAGGTCTGGTAATAATGGGGCCCCATACATGTTGTAAAAATCATCCTTTGGGTATACCCTATAAGCCAAGATGCTTGATGAACAATTTGATTTCACTTTTTAAAATAATCGAAAAGGATATAAATTATGGAAGATTTATCAAACCAGGTTACAGTTTCCATGTAAAGAGAGCTTTGGATTATATTGATTCAAGGTACAGCGATCCTATTACCCTTGAAGATGTAATAGATTATCTTAATATTAATAAATCCTACTTTTGTACCCTATTTAAGAAGGAAACTGGCAAAACCTTTACCGAATATTTAAACCTGACAAGAATTGAAAAGAGTAAAGACCTGCTCCTAGAAGAGACTTCTTCCATATTAGATATAGCCCTGGCTGTAGGATTTAGCAACCAGAATTATTTTAGTATTTTGTTTAAAAGATACACAGGCCTTACTCCCATGCAGTTTAGAAAAAATGGAGGATTGGAGAAGGTTGATGTCAAATATTAAATAGTGGGAGGGCATGGCTAATAATTATAGAGGTTTGTAATATGATAAACTAAAATGGTGTAGTAGTTATTGAATAGGTTGTAAGAATATTTTAAAACATATGGTGGAGGAAACAGCTCATGAAGTCCTTAATTATATATTACTCTGGTTATCAAGGTAATACTGAAAAAATAGCGCAGCTATTTGCTAAAGAAATAAATGGGGTCCTAATTAATCTAAAGAATATAAATGATGTTGAAAAAGGATATTTTATTTAGAAATAGAATAATTAAATAATGCAATACTCTAAAGATATTGGAGGATTACAATATGCTACAGCATAAGGGAACAGTTACACTTGAAACCCATAGATTAATACTTCGCAGATTTACCTTAGAAGATGCTGAGGATATGTTTAGTAATTGGGCAAATGATAGCGAAGTTACAAAATATTTAACTTGGTGGCCTCATGATAGCATTGATACTACGAGAGAAGTACTCTCTATATGGATAAATGAGTACTCAAACAACACTGCATATAACTGGGCAATTGAACTGAAGGAGACAGGGCAAATAATTGGTTCAATAAGTGTGGTTGATTTATGTAGCAAAGATTGTCGCTGTGAGATTGGTTATTGCATCAGCAAAGTCTATTGGAATAAAGGTATTACCACTGAAGCACTTAAGGAAGTGATCGGATTTTTATTTTCACAGGTTGGGATAAATAGGATTCAAGCAAAACATGATGTACTAAATATTGGATCAGGCAAAGTTATGCAAAAAGCAGGTATGAAGTATGAAGGAACCTTCAGACAATTTTATGTGCGCAAAGATGGATCATTTGGGGATGTTAATATGTATGCTGCCTTGCAAGAAGATTATACACTAGACAAACTAGAGAGGAAATAAAGCCAGTATTCACAAACTCATAAATTTAAATTGTATGTAGTTAAATAATTATAAATAGGAGGCTAAGATAATGGCACAAATTATTAAGACTTACAGACAATCTGTTCCGGCTATGCGTTTCATCGGAAAAAAGTATGAGGATGGAGATAGGGTTAATGGTGGATTTGGAAAGCAGTGGGGTGAATGGTTTTCCAATGGATGGTTTGAAGTCTTGGAAAAGACCTGTAATCCAAAATCAGCCTATGAGAATGGTGATGCATTCATTGGGCTCATGCGCTGGAAAGAGGGAGAGCCTTTTGAATATTGGATAGGTATGTTTTGCCCAGCCAATACACAAGTACCTGCAGGATACTCTTTTATTGATTTTGATGAATCTGACTTAGGTGTTGTATGGCTTTATGGTAAAGAGCATGAGGTTTATGGGCAGGAACATAAATGTGCTGATAGCTGTTTTAAAGAAGGATATAAAATTATTCCAGACGAGCAAGGTGCTTATTGGTTTTTTGAAAGATATGTTTGTCCTAGATTTACTACACCAGACGAGGAGGGTAATATTATCCTAGATATCTGTCATTTTATTGAAAAAGCTGAAAAATAGGATAATAAAATTTAGGTATTATTAAATATTAAAGGTCCTGAGCCATCAGAGTTCTATATATTTATGCAAAGATTATCCTGGCATATCTCTCCTATAATTGGTATTATTTTAATGTTGGGATCTATTTATTAATTCTAAAAATACCATCATAAAATTGAAGGTGGTTTAAAGGGAGAGAATTATAGGTGGATAATGTGTTAGAGAATGCTTTATCAATAATAAGAAAAGAATTTAATAAGGTCCCCATAGACAGTATCAAAATTTTGGCTAGCGGCTTTGGAAGTATTGTCATTGAAGGTAATCAAGGAATCATATTTAGGATTGCCAGAAATGTAGATATTGCAAAAAAATATGTAATGGAATGTAAGGTTTTACCTCAAATTGAGAAGTATCTTAATGTCAATATACCTAAGCCCATTTGGTATAAATTTAATAGGGCTTTACCTCCGTACGGAATTATGGCATATAGGAAGTTAGAAGGAAATCCAATTGCTTTCAGTAAAGTAAATCAAAGAAACAGAGATATACTAGCGAAAGAGGTTGCGAACTTCATAGCTTCACTTCATAAAATTCCATATTATAAACATAATTTTAGGATTATCCCCAAAATTGAGAATGACAAAAGGGTCTTAAGGGTACTTCGTAATGCTACTTCAGAATTCTTAAAAAGCAATTTGACTGACAATGAGTATAAAAAAATGGAAACCTGGTGGGAGAAAATTTTGTCTGATGAGACCTTTTACCATCATAGGTTGGCATTATGCCATGGAGATATTTGGTATGAAAACATACTTGTTGATGAAAGCTATACTCGTATAGTTGGAGTTGTTGATTTTAGTGATATGAAGATAGCCGACCCTGCTGTAGATCTAGCGCCCCAGATATACTTAGGCAGAGAATTTCATAATGCAGTATTACATGAATATATAAATGTCTTTGGACATGATAAGAGCATTAAACATAGAATAAAAAGGCACCGGGAGCTTAGGGAAGTATATGGACTTTATTATGTTATAAAGCACAATCAAGTCGAGGAATATGAAGATACTATTTCCAAGATCCGTAATAACATCATTTTAAATAATTAATTACTGGAAGATTGGATATTGCTTGATGAATGAGTATAATGACATAAGTATATGTTAATAAAATTTAGTCGTCAAAGAATGAGGAAGAGGTGATAAAATGGCAGTGCCCTATCTATTAGTTGTTACAGGAAGACCTGGCTCAGGGAAAACCACATTTTCCAAAAAACTTGGCGAGAAATTATTTCTACCGGTAATAAGCCGTGATGAGATAAAGGAAGGATATGTACATACATTTCAAAAGCCACATGTAGAATTACCCCGAGAATCAAATAGAATTGTGACTGATATATTTTTTAGAACGGTTACAGATTTAATAGACAATAATGTGTCTGTAATAGCAGAGGCTGCATTTCAACATAAAGTGTGGGTATGTCAATTGGACAAACTTAAGAAAAAATCCAGATTATTCGTTTTAATATGCAAGGTTGATGGTAAAACTGCTCTTGATAGATTTATAAAACGTGGATTGGTAAATCCAATGAGAGGATATTTTCATGGAGATAAGGGCGTTGGGATGGCAAAACAGGGAATTAAATTATCAGTAAGCAGTTATGACGAACCTAGGCTAGATGTGCCAACTTTTCATATCGATACAAGCAATGGCTATAGACCATCCATAGATGAGCTGAGAGCAAAAATTTTTGCCACAGATTTTTATTAAAGAAGATGAAACAATATAAAAGCTTTAAGTTCAAATGTAAAGTGGGTATTAAATTATAGTATAAGAATATCCTCATTTGTTAATCTGCGGATATGTATGATATCTAACAGATGTGAAGATATTTTATTTTTATCCAAACAAGCAGGATAAGAAGCAGAAGTAAAAGCATATAGAAAATAAAGTACCGAATTTTTCTCCACTTATAGTTAATAATGTAAATCATTATGTATTAAATTGTGGTATTATATTTAGCGGAAGTATTTATGAAATGGTGTTTATAATATTATTTTCTGCACAAATATTGTAACAATTAATAAGTGGAGGTTTTTATGAATATTGGTAAGATTCCTAATGATATACTAGAAAAACTGTTATATAAAAATATAGGTAAAAAACAACCTGAAATCTTGGTAGGACCAGGAATAGGTAAAGATTGTGGTGTAATTGATTTTGGAGATGATGTATGTGTAATTTCAACTGATCCAATAACCGGAGCTGTTAACAAGGTAGGCTATTTAGCTATACATATATCCTGTAATGACGTGGCTACTACTGGAACTAAACCCATTGGAGCCATGGTAACTATTATAGCTCCCGCCAATACCCAGCTTACAGAAATTCAGAGCATTATGGAAGATATCAATCGAGCAGCCAATGAGTTAGATTTGGAAATTATAGGAGGACACACGGAAGTCTCTCCTGCAGTTAATCAAGTGGTTATATCTGTCACAGCCCTAGGCAAAATTGCTAAAGAGAAATTAGTTCATCCTGGAAAGGCACAGGTTGGTGATGACATATTGGTTACCAAGACAGCAGGGCTGGAAGGAACAGCAATTATAGCTATGGATCGGGAGGATATATTAGCCAGGTATTTTAGTAGAGATTTCATAGACAGGGCAAGCAGGTTTATAGAGGAAATTAGCGTAGTAAAAGAAGGGTTAATAGCAGGAAAATTTGGTGCCCATGCCATGCATGATGCCACTGAAGGTGGAATTTTGGGTGCACTGTGGGAGATGTCCAAGGCAATGAATAAGGGATTTGAGGTAGATATAAATAAGATTCCGATAGCTAAGGAGACCAGGAAAATATGCAAAATATTTGATATCGATCCATTGCGCCTAATATCCAGCGGTTCTATGATTATTGTAACACCTGATGGAGAGCAACTATTAAAGCTGCTGTCAAATGCGGGGGTTTCTGCCACCATAATTGGCAAGGTAGTTGGTGGAACAACTCCCCTAGTAATCTATGATGGAGAAAAACATGTTTTAGAGCCACCGGAATCTGATGAATTATATAAAGCTATAAATTATAGAGAATAAGTACAATGTAGTTATCAGGGAGGCTGTGCTATGAAAATTAAGACAATGAAAAAGGAAGACAAAAAGTACATCCTACAAGCTGCTCAGCTGTTAGTGGAAGGTTTTAAAGACAATTGGCCTAATGCATGGCTTGATTTAGAGTCGGCATTAAAAGAGGTTAAAGAATGTTTAAGCGAAGATAGAATATGCCGTATTGCTATAGATGAAAATGACAATGTTGTTGGTTGGGTTGGCGGGATAAGCCAGTATGGTGGAAATGCGTGGGAGTTACATCCCATAGTAGTTGATATTAAACATAGGGGAAAAGGAATAGGAAGGCAGCTGGTTAGGGACCTGGAAGAGCAGGTAAGAAATAGAGGGGGCATTACTATTTATGCTGGAAGCGATGATGAGAATAATATGACTTCATTATCCAATGTAGATTTGTATGATAATTTACTGGATAGAATTAGAGATATTAAGAATTTTAAGGGACATCCATATGAGTTCTATCTGAAATTAGGATTTAAAATCATCGGTGTTATAC
>FZPS01000182.1_pt94 | contig 24891 bp, 17 predicted proteins | sample 1817821 | NCBI WGS metagenome assembly FZPS01 (sample SAMEA104158645, study PRJEB21678) | metagenome | place: Germany | collected 2015-04-21 | reverse complement strand
CTCCAACCTCTCGAGTGGAGAGATACAACTGTTTTTTGTGGTTTTGAAGGAAAAGAGCTTTCTGTGCAGCATTCTTAAAATTATTTATTCTATAGCTTCTCTATTCAGTCCTTTTTCTTCTATAAGATAGTCTTCTCATCGCCTTTCCTCCACGAGTTCTTTTTATGGCGAAACTCGTTCATCATTGATACCCATTTCTTAAGTCATCTAAAAAGTTAATCTCTACTGGAGTAAAAGTTACTTTTTGCCATCTCCTACATCCTAATCAAAGTAGAGAATACTACTTTAAAGTGTCTTGCAAAACCCGTTAAATTGCTCAAATTTTAAAAGCAAATTACATTAGATATTAAAAAATCAGGATCCGCGCACCGGGACGAACTCCCCCCCATCATTGATATTCCAAATCTTTTTAATCTCTTGTGCTTTTTTCTCAACATTGTCAGGTTGCAAGGTGAAGAGCTATGCGTTACTGCAATATCAAGGCATATATAAGAGAAGTAAGCTCTGAGCAGATATTATAAGTCATAATCGGTTTTGTAGTTAACTATAATAAACTTCTGTTTTTCATCTTTAGTTTTTATCTTTACTGGCTCACGGTCTCGATACCTGATTTATTTTCTTCTCCTTTTGCTCTCTGATAATGATCTCTTCCTAAGAAGTCAGTTACTTCTTCCTCTAATAGCTGCTGTGGGAAAAAGCCACTCTTCTCTTAAGTTTTTTTTATGAAAAGCAGCTTACCGTAAAAAAAGCTGCTCACCCTTCTATTTTTATGAGAATATAGGACATAACCAGAATTTTCAAACAATCTTATTCCCTAAAAGGAAACATAGAAAAACTTTTCCTCGTTGATATTTTATTGCCCGGCCATGGACTTTTTGCCGACTTTTGTGAATTTATGATTCTATTTCGTTATTATTCCAAAAACTGGTAGAATACTGGAAAATACATTCACCAAATTCTAACTAAGGGAGGTTGAATATGGCTTCATTGGTACACTTTGTTAACTTACGAGCCCATGATGAACGAAGCTCAGTTTTAGAAAAACTGAAAAGGCTGACCAAAACTCTTCTAAAAGAAAGATTAGAAGAAGGAGATCTGGTGGCAGTGAAACTTCACTTTGGAGAGCGAGGTAACCATGGTTTCTTAAAACCGGTTTTTTTGCGCTATATCGTAGAAGCAGTAAAAGAATCAGGAGGCAAACCTTTCTTAACCGATGCCAATACCCTGTATTTAGGTTTCCGCCACCATGCTGTGGACCATCTGGAAACCGCCATTTTCCATGGTTTTGGCTATCCAGCTGTCCCTGCTCCCCTTATCATTGCCGATGGTCTGCGAGGAAGCGATTATCAAGAAGTAGAAGTAAATTTGAAACATTTCAAAAGTGTGAAGATAGCTTCTGCCATTCAAGAAGCTGACTTTCTTTTAGTGGTAACCCACGTTAAAGGACATGTAGAAGCAGGACTGGGAGGAGCTATAAAAAATATAGGCATGGGTGGCGCTTCTCGAGTGGGCAAACAACTTCAGCATGGGGAAACTTTTATTCCTGACCCCCGGGAAGAGCTATGTATTGGTTGTCGGCGCTGTATTGACCATTGTCCCCAAAATGCTCTTTATCTTGATGAAAAACGAAAAGCTAAAGTAAAAAAAGAATTATGTATTGGTTGCGCCGAATGCGTTATTTACTGCAATCAAGAGGCCATCACCACTACTTGGTCTTCTTCTATCTCCACTCTTCAGGAACGGATGGCAGAATATGCCTACGGAGCAGTTAAGAGCAAGGGAGAAAAAGTGGCTTTCATCAATTTTCTCACCGAAATAAGCCCTGACTGCGATTGTGCTCCCTGGCATGATGCCAGCTTAGTACCTGATATCGGGATTTTAGGAGGACATGATATTGTGGCTATCGATAAAGCCTCTGCCGATTTAATCAAAAAATCGGAAGGATTACAAAATTCGAGATTGCAAAAAGCTTTTTCCCCCGGAGAAGATAAGTTTTTAGATGTTCATCCTCAAGCTCGCTGGGAAATACAAATCAACTACGGAGAATCCATTGGCCTGGGAAACAAAAATTACGAATTAAAAAATTTTCCCAAATAATTTTTCTCCGGTATTGCTTTTTGTCACCATCCTTCTATAATCGTTTCATAATAAAAAATCTCCCAGGTAAGGTGGAGGAAAATGAAAGAGGAGCCTGAACGAGTTCTATTTTCTAACGGTAAAAACGGGGGCAAAAAGGCCAGGTCATTAGGGCCAGTTGTAGATTTGGAAGAACACGTCCCACCCGATTGGTGGAAGAGAATTTTTAACTCTCTTTACTTAAAAACCGATGGAGACGTAGTAGAAGACCAGAACATCACGAGACAAGAAGTGGATTATATCACCACTATTCTTCATCTCTCTCCCGGAGACCGGATTTTAGACCTCTGTTGCGGACAGGGAAGACATTCTCTGGAATTAGCCCGGCGGGGATTCACCCGGGTAAAAGGTTTAGACCGCTCTCACTACTTAATCCAAAAAGCCAGGAATCAGGCCCGACGAGAGGGGTTGAGTGTTCAGTTTAAAGAAGGAGATGCCCGCAAACTACCCTACCCCACTGATAGCTTTGACGTGGTATTGATTTTAGGAAATAGCTTTGGATATTTTGAAAGCATTCAAGATGACCTCAAGGTATTGACAGAGGTTTTCAGAGTTCTTAAACCCGGAGGAAAAATATTTATAGACGTGGCCGACGGTGAATACCTGAGAGAAAATTTTCAACCTCACTCCTGGGAATGGATTGGTAAAAAACAATTCGTATTGCGGGAGCGATCTCTGTCTAAAGATCGACAACGCTTGATTTCTCGGGAAATAATAACTCACATTGAAAATGGAGTAATGGCAGATCAATTCTATGCCGAAAGACTATATTCAGTTACAGAATTAATATCTCTTTTAGAGAAATCCGGGTTCAGCCGCCTTACCACCCACGGAGAGCATGTTCCTTCTTCTCAGCGTAACCAGGACCTGGGAATGATGGAAAAACGAATTCTCCTGAGTGGCGAAGCCAAAAAAGAATGGACACACCCCAAAAGAATAAAAGGAGCTACTTTAAAAGTAGTAGTGCTGCTGGGTGACCCCGGACAACCTGACCCTCTTAAACCTCAAACCGTTTTTGACGAAGATGATATCTATACTGTAAATCAGCTTAAAGCTGCTTTAGGAGAATTGAAAGGCTACCAATTTACTTACTTAGACCAGCATCGCACTTTACTCCACGACTTACTACGACTGCGAGGAAAAGTAGACCTGGTCTTCAACCTTTGCGACGAGGGATTTAATAACGATGCCCGACAAGAACTCCACGTTCCTGCCCTTTTAGATATACTGGGACTACCCTACACCGGTTCTGGCCCTCAATGTTTAGCTTATTGCTATGATAAGTCCTTAGTTCGGGGAATAGCTAAAGAGCTGAATATTCCTGTCCCTCGCGCTTTTTTGATTAAACCGGAAGATTTCACTTTTAAATTGCCCTTTGATTTTCCCGTTCTCCTTAAGCCCAATTTCGGCGACTCCAGCTTTGGTATAACCGAGAAAAGTGTAGCCACCAACTTAGACGATTTTGTAGAAGCGGTATCGGAAATAAGAAACAAATTTGGCTACGATAAACCCATCTTAGTAGAAGAATTTCTCCCTGGCAAAGATTTGAGTTTAGGGATTATCGGTAACCCTCCTGAATCCTATCAGGTGCTACCCATTACCGAGGAAGATTATAGTGCTCTTCCTCCCGGGCTTCCCCCTATTTGTGGTTACGAAGCCAAGTGGCTACCTGACTCTCCCTATGGTAAAGTAAAATCCTTACCCAGTAAACTACCGGAGGAGACCGAGAAAATAATTGTGGAAAGCTCTATTAAGTTGTTTGAGCGCTTAGAGTGTCGAGACTATGCCCGTTTTGATTGGCGACTGGATAGAGAGGGACAGCCCCGGCTATTAGAGGTCAATCCCAACCCCGGATGGTGCTGGGATGGGCACTTAGCTAAAATGGCTCATTTTGCCGGGATTTCTTACCACCAGATGTTAGAAGCTGTCTTAGAAGCAGCTATCTGTCGCCTCAATATTGTGGCCTTGAAAGATAAACCATGAAAATGGCTACTTCTCATCCCAGATGGATTGACCTCCGTAGCGATACTGTCACTATCCCTACTCAGGAAATGCTGGAAGCTATGGTACAGGCAGAAGTAGGAGATGATGTTTATGGTGATGACCCCACAGTAAACCTGTTGCAAGAAAAAGCAGCAGAAAAAATGGGAAAAGAAGCGGCTCTTTTTGTCCCTTCAGGAACTTTTGGTAATCAGTTAGCTATATTCACTCACACTCAAAGCGGAGACGAGGTATTAATCCCCGAAAGTAACCACATTTTAGAGCACGAAGTGGGAGCCCCAGCGGTAATATCCCGGGTGGGGCTCCGCCCTCTTCCTGACCAATATGGACAGGTAGATATAAAAGATTTAGAAAAACGCTATCGAGAAGAAGACCTTCACCACCCTCGAACAGGGCTAATCTGTATGGAAAATGCCCACTCGTCTGGTAAAGTAGTTCCTCTTTCTAATCTCCAGGAAGTTTATCAATTTGCCCAAGAAAAGGGAATTTCTGTGCACTTAGATGGAGCGAGGATTTTTAACGCTGCCACTTTTTTAAAAGTAAAACCAGCACAAGTCGCCCTTTATTGCGACTCAGTGATGTTCTGTGTTTCTAAAGGACTCTGTGCTCCCATTGGTTCTCTGCTCGTGGGAACTCGCTCTTTCATTGAGAAAGCCCGCAAAAATCGTAAACTTTTAGGAGGAGGTATGCGGCAGGTAGGATATTTAGCGGCTGCCGGATTGATAGCTCTGGAGAAAATGACCAAGCGCTTACAAGAAGACCATGAAAACGCCCGTTACTTAGCCAAGAGACTACAAGAAATTGAGGGAATAAAAGTAGCAGAAGACCGCCTGGATATCAATATGGTGTTTTTCACCGTAGAGATAGAACGCTTTTCCCCACCAGAATTTATCCAGTTTTTAGAGGAGAAAAACATAAAAATTAATCTTCCCCGGGAGGGAGAATTTCGCCTGGTTACCCACTACTGGATAAAGAAAGAGGATATTGATTACTTTATAGAGACTGGCAAAACTTATTTCTCCCGATACTACACTTAATCGCTTCTAAGTCTATTCATGCTCCCGGAATGATACCCTTCTAAGTCCAGAGTAATAAAAGTGTAGCCCAGAGCTTGCAGACCAGAAACTACTTTTTGCCTCAGCTCCCCTTCTAAAAGGAGAGGAAATTCTTCTGGCGATATTTCTAAACGAGCCACCTCACCGTGATGCCTCAGGCGCGAGAGAGAAAAGCCCAGGTTATGTAAAAGTTCTTCTCCTTGTTCAATTCGATGCAGTAGAGGAAGGGTTATTTCCACCCCATAAGGAATGCGCGTAGCCAGACATGAAGAGGCAGGCTTATCCCAGGTGGGAAGGTGAAGCTCTCGAGAAACCTCCCGGATTTCATATTTCGTAAATCCTACCTCTAAAAGGGGATGTCTGATTCCCAACTCCTGGGTAGCCCGAAAACCAGGACGGAAATCCCCCTCGTCATCTTGATTGGTTCCATCTACTACCCAAGCGTAGCCTTCTTTTTGTGCCAGAGCTAACAGTTCCCGCATCATCCTTTTTTTACAGAAATAGCAGCGTTCCTTGGTATTGCGCCAGATGAGGGGCTCATCTTCTCCCGAAATTTCTATGACCTTAAGAGGAAGTCTTAAATCCCGGGCAACTTTTTCCGCTTCTTCCCTCTCTCGGCGGGGTAAAAAAGGTAAATCTACCAGGACCCCTAAGACATTTTCTCCCAGAGTTTCTCTACTCACCCAGAGAAGAAAAGTAGAATCCACTCCCCCCGAAAAAGCAACTATAACTCTTCCCAGTGCTAAAAGGTTTTCTTTTAACTTTTCATATTTCATATTCCCGGAGGAATATTTAACTTCACTCATAAAATTCATTGAATCTCTTTCGTTCTTCTCTTTCCCCCTCGAGAGCTAAAAATATTAGGAAGCATTACTACACCAACAAGAACTATTCCAATGATGACCATCATTACCTGACCCGGAACATTTACCAGCCCCATACCATAACGAAGTAAACGCATCAATATAAGAGCTAAACATACACCAACTATGCCGCCCTTTCCTCCTGAGGGGCTAACTCCCCCCAAAACGGCAATGGCAATAACCTCGAGCTCATATCCTGTGGCAATATTGGGCCTTGAGCTACCTAACTTGGAAGTTAGAAAAATAGCTGCTATCCCCGCCATTAACCCATTAAGAGTAAAAATAATCTGTTTCATTTGCGCTATCGGTACTCCAGAAAATCTGGCGGCCACCGGGTTAATTCCCATAGCGTATACCTTTCTTCCCCAGGCAGTGCGATGGAGCAAAAGTCCATATATAATGGCACACCCCACAAATACCACCATAACAAAAGGTATATTGGTTTTACCTACATACCCCCAGGCCAGATAAGAGTACCAGGAGGGGAATCCCCCTATTGCCTGATCACCAAGCAAAATATAGGCAATTCCTCTATAAATGGAGGAACCAGCCAGGGTGACAATAATAGCCGATAGGCCAGGTACAAGCGAGATCAACAAGCCATTCAAATATCCACACCCGGCTCCCGTAGCCAAGGCTACTAAAATAGCGACTGCCATAGGAAGCCCAAGCTTGTAAGACATGGCCATCAAAACCGAAGAGAGAGCAACAATAGAAGCTACGGAAATATCAATATCCCCTATAATCAATACCAGAGTCATAGAAAGAACCATAAAACCTTTTTCTAAGAACACTGCTAAAGAGTCCATGATACCCGTATAGCTCCAGAAATGAGGTGAAAGGCGACCATTAACAATTGATATCCCAATAATCAATATAACCAAAAGCCATTCCCACTTGAAAACGATGTTAAGTTTCCTATTAGAAAGAGAATTACGGTATTTCATCTATATTGTTCTCCTCTTCAACTGCGACTTTTCCATATTTCGAGCAATAGCAATATTCACTATCGCTGCTACTAAAATGATAAGACCCTGCAAGGCCATCTTCCAAAAAGGAGACACCCTAATCATGGGAAGTGCGTTATTAATAATACCAACAGTGATAGATCCCAGTAAAACACCAGATACAGTTCCTACACCACCAGTAATGCTAACCCCACCTAAAACGCAAGCAGCTACAATAGTCATAACAAATCCAGAAGCAGTATCATTTTGGGCTGAGGCATAACGAGCTACCCACATCACCCCGGCTAAACCGGAGAGAGCACCAGAAATGGCATAAACCAGCCAGGTAATAAATTCAGTATTGATTCCGATAACTCGAGCCGCCTCCACATTGCTCCCTACCGCATATATTTTTCTTCCAGTATGAGTATAATTGACAAAATAATAGAAAACTACGTACACCACTAAAACAATGTAAATCAGCTTAGAAAGACCTAGGAAACGTTCTGTCGCTATTCCCTTAAAAGAATCCGGCATTTCGTAGGCATTTATCCACTTTCCTCCGCTGATTATAAAAGTAATGCCCCGGTAAATATACATCATACTCAAAGTAGCAATAATCGGTACCACCCGACCTTTAGCTACAATCAAACCAGTAATAGATCCCAGAAGACCTCCCAATAATAATCCCAGTATTAACATAAAAAGTGGAGAAAGCTGGGGATTTTGTTTAACCATCATTCCCGCTACCATTCCCGTTAGAGCTAACACAGATTCCATAGAAAGGTCAATACCACCGGTCACCAGAACTAACATCATCCCCACAGAAAGGACAGATAGGGCTGCCGTATCTATCAAAATATCATGAAAATTACTCCAGGTTAAAAAGCGAGGATTACGAATACCAATCAAAACGGATATAAGTACGATGAAAATTATAATCCCCAATTCCCGGAATCCAAGCAGCCTGGAAAACGTGACTTCTCTTTTTGTTTTAGCAGGTTCATCCATCATGGGTCTACACCATCCAAGCTAAATTTTACGACACAACCTGAGTTAAACGATCGACTTTTACCGCTGCTTCCATAAGTTTTTCCTGAGTAGCTTCTGAACGAGAAAAAACACCAGTAATTCGGCCTTCGTGCATAACGATGATATTATCACTCATTCCCAATATTTCTGGCATCTCAGAAGAAATCATAATAATACCCAGTCCTTCTGCTACGAGATCAGACATGATTTGATGAATAGCAGCTTTTGCTCCCACATCAACACCCTTAGTTGGCTCGTCCATGATTAATATTTTTGGGCGAGCAGCAAGTAATTTGGCAACCACCACTTTTTGCTGATTTCCTCCTGATAAAGAACTGACGGGGTGGAAAATCCCTGGTGCTTTTATCTGAAGTAATTCTAACATCTTGTTAGAAATTTCATGTTCTCGAGGCGGGTTTAGCCATCCTCTATTGGTAAGCTGATCAATTATAGAAATCGTAATATTATCATTAATGCTCAGAAGCAGAAACAAACCCTGTTCTAACCGGTCTTCTGGAAGATATCCAATGCCATAGCTTATAGCCTCCATCGGGTTTTTAATCGATACTTCTTTCCCTTCTACTAATATCTTTCCTGCATCAACCGGGGCTATGCCAAAAATCGATTGCGCTACTTCAGTTCTTCCCGAACCAACCAACCCGCTAAATCCAACAATTTCCCCGGCCCGGAGAGAAAAGGAAATATCAGAAAAATAACCAAGACGAGAAAGTCCTTCTACTCTCAAAAGTTCTTTCCCAAAAGAAACCTTGTTTTTGGGGAAAAGCTGACTTATTTCTCGCCCCACCATAGCTTTAATCAGGTCTTTTTCATCAATTTCATTAACATTCCAGGTCCCTATACTCTTTCCATCTCGGAGCACAGTTACCCGATCAGCGATTTCATAGACATCCTCAAACAGATGAGAAATCAATATAATAGACACTCCATCGTTGCGGAGCTTCCTTGCTATATTATACAAATCTTCAGTTTCCCGTCTGGTGAGAGAAGCAGTCGGTTCATCCATAATAAGGATACGAGCGTTAACTGAAAGAGCCTTGGCAATTTCGACTATCTGTTGTTGAGCTACGCTTAAAGAGCTCATAGTCACCGAAGGATTAATATCAGAGCCTAAAGAACGGAGAAGCCTTTTTGCTTCTTCTTTCATTTCCTTCCACATCAGTTTTTTGGTAGTGGGGTGAATTATAGGATGTCCAAGAAATATATTCTCGGTAACTGTTAAATGAGGAAAAGACGCGGGTTGCTGGTAAACAGCAGCAATTTGATAACGGTTAGCCACTGTGGGGTTGTGAAAAATCACTGTGTTCCCTTCATAAAATATATCGCCTTCATCTGGTTGATAAACACCGGTAATAATTTTTATTAGAGTAGATTTACCCGCTCCATTTTCACCCACAATAGCGTGAATCTCTCCTGCGCGAAGATTAAAATCAACCCGGTCTAATGCTTTCAGACCGGGGAAAAATTTGGAAATTCCTTTCAGCTCAAGTATATACCTATCTTCTCTATCTACCACACTATCAACCTCCAGAAATCCCATTTAAAAATGGTGAGCGAGAATACATCCTCGCTCACCATTCAATTGCATCGAGTTCAATAAATGTCTTTCCACTCATCAATGTTGCTTGCGTCAAATCGGAAAGGAGGCCCTAATAAAACTTCTGTTCCTCCGTCTTCTGCCTCAACAATGGTGTAATCTCCCATTCTACCGGCGGAGAACTCTTCTCCCACCTCTCCGGTTATAGTCCCATCACACAGAAGCCCGGCAACGTATGAGGCAAGGTAGCCCAGATCGATGGGATTCCATAAGAAAAATGCCTCACAAGCTCCATTGTGAACCCACTCTGCCATCTCACTGGGAAGCCCGAGACCGGTAAGCTTAACTTTCCCCACCAGGCCGGCATCAGTTATGGCCTTAGCAGTAGCACTGAGCCCTACGGTGGTAGGAGATATGATGCCTTTTAAGTTGGGGTAAGACTTAAACAAACCCATGGCTTCGTTGTAGCTCTTATCTCGCAGGTCATCACCATACACAATAGTTACTAATTCTATCTTTTCATACTTTGGATCTTTCAATTCCTCTTTCATATATTCAATCCAGGTATTCTGATTGGTCATAGTGGCTCCAGCTGAAAGAATAGCTATTTCACCTTCATAGCCAATCATCTCCGCTATGGCTTGAACCTGTAACTTACCTATCAATTCTGCATCTGCCTGATTTACATGTACATGCCGACCTCCAGGCGCTACCGCCGAATCAAAGGATACTACTTTTATGTTGTTTCCTTTAGCCTTCTGGAGAACTGGTACTAACGCATCAAAATCATTGGCAGTTATACAAATGGCATCGACCTTTTGAGCTATTAAGTTTTCAATGATTTCAATCTGACCCTCCACTGTTGGAGTAGCCGGTCCCTGGAAAATAAAACTATTACCTAATTCACCACAGGCTTCCTCGCCCCCTCTGCCAGCTGCATCCATGAAAGGATTCCCAACATTCTTTACTACCATACCAACTGTATATCCTTCAGCAAAAGCACTTACTGAAAAGAAAACAACCATGGAAACCACCAAAAAAAGAATCGTAATAAGCTTTTTCATTTCTAACTGGAACCTCCTTTATTTTGATTGTTAAATTCAGACCGAAAAACTGCACTCCTAAATAACACCAACCAGCAAACTATTGCCAACCGTCAATCTTCAAAATCTTTTTTAATCACCTCCCTTCTTTGATTTTCACTAAGTCTTATATCCCTACTTTTTTGATCTCGGTCATTTTCTCGAATAATTAGTTGACCAAAAATACCAATAAAAGCATACAGTACTTGTTTTTCTAGGCACAGAACTTGCATCAGTAAAATCATCCCAAAGGAGGCAGAACGCCCTCCTACATATAATATAATGAATTTTACCTTGCTTGCAAGCTGGCCTAAAAGGTCAGAAATTACTGGTTATTCCTTTTACAAAACAAGATAGAGATTAAGTTAAGTCAGAAAATAGTATCAATTGTAAAGCTACCACGCCTTTGTCTCTTACTCTTACAAAGTAGTGCTTAGAATTACACCGTTAATTAACGAGTCTTAATAACTGAAATCTTTAGACAAAAGCGAATTTATTTTTTAATGTACACTCGTGGTGAAATCAGAATCCCCGCTGGTTTGAGCCTGTATTCATAAGACCATTGATTGCCAGTAGTTCTCCAGGCATTCGGGCCAAACCAAAAATAGGTATCGTCACAGTTGTGCACGGCACCAAAAGCATTTACTCTATTTCCGTAGGCGGTAATGTCAATTGAGTGTTCCCCTTTCTCTACCCAGCCCAGGCTCAGCACATAAGGAGCAAAAGCTATTTTACCTTTTTCTTCTCCATCCAGAGATATTGATAGTAAAGGAGCTCTGAATTGAGGTACTTCAATTATTAATTCTCCTTCATCACACTCCACCAGACAATGATAAGTGACATTTCCAGCATAAAAGGGCAGTCTCTCTTCAGTCCAGCTTCCAAAAGCAAGCTTCTCTACCGATTCTACAATTTTAGTGTGTCTTCCGTGGACCTCCACTCCAAAATTTCCCAATAGATAGCACCATTCCACGTTGGTTTTTGAATTAAACGGTATTTCCAATACAATTTCCGAATCTCCGATGGGGAGGCCTGGAATCGGGACCTTTTTTATGCTTTTATCCACGAACCAGCCAGTAACTTCAGATTCGATATGTTCTCCATTAACAAATATTTTAGTATTTTCCGGATTCTCGAGAGCCAACCTTAGGTCCTTTATTTCTATGTGTGAGGTAACTACAAATTTTAACCTCAGCACATGCTCATATGGCTCTACTTTTTTATCAGTCCATGGCTGAGCTATTCTACTCATTCGTAGAGGGTAATTCAGAATTTCTCTAAATTTGTTATCTATCCTGAGCAGCTCTTCTTGTGGTTGCCAACCTCCATTATCAAATGCGTACTCTGCCATATCCAGCAAAAGCACATTAGGCTCCGATAAAGAAAAAGAAACGGGATCGAGCAAATTTACCTCCCTTGTAGTTGAATAGCTGTTTTTTTGCCCTTCTTTTTCCCCGGGCATCCCCGGTGTAAGTTCCAGCAGTAAACTATCATGAGGATAAAATTCGTATTCTATTAATGTGTTTCCATCTTTAATTTCTGCAGCGCACTCCTTTACCTCCCCCGTTAAAGTGTCATAGATTTCAGGATTCCATTCCCCTCTTATCTTTATTTTTATTTTTTCTAACCTCGCAATATCGGGGTTTCTCATTTTATGGACGTGAGAAATAAATAACCATTTCTTTTCTCCTTCTTTTCTCATTTGATAAAATAAATTATCGGAAGGAGTGCCATCTTCTTTCCATATTTCTATATCACGATATTTATCAAGCTTCTCCCCTAATTTAGTCCTGGAAAAAGGAATAACGGAGGACTTATCTGCTAATTTTTTTGCCCTATCTGAAAAAACACCATCTACCAGGGTGGGGGGCTCGCCTAAAAATATAATCTCCCCACCAGCTTTCTGGAAAGCCTCTAATCTCTCTAAAGTAGTGGAGCGAAGAATTTCGCAATGGGGGACAATTATTACCTCATAAGACATTTCCCCCACTTCAAAACCATTACTTTCCTGGACTTTCGATAACGAAGGCAGCAATGATTCGGATACAAAATCAAAATCAATAAGCCCGAACAAAAGCCACTCTATGATGTTTTTAAAGTTGGTTTCTAATTCCGCTCTTTTAAGTAGAGTTTTATCTTTTGGCCCCCAGTGAATCCAGTAAGATTCAACAGGATGAATAACTCCTACCTTAACATCGGCCTTTCCCCGGCTGAGAACCGTATTCAAGCGGCTAAAATGGTCTTCAATCAGAGAATACTCTCTATACCAGGGAACTTGATACCCAATACTGGGAGGATAATCTCTCTTTGCTTCTCCTTCCATTGATACCCAGGTGAGATGATGAACTCTAACAGTAACTCCTAATGCAGATTGCCAGTCACCTGCTAACTTGTAACCTCTAAAATCAAAATCCCAGTTGGTAACTCCATATATCTCACTTAAAACTCCTTCTCTACCGTATTGATGAGCTATGCTTTGAGCTTGTTTGGCAGTGGAGAATTCTCTCCAATCACACAACATATCAATTCCAGGCAGCCCGAAAGACCTGAGTGGCCTCATAGCTTCTCCTATAGCTGCAGTTTGCGATTCCAAAGTCGATTCTTCCATCATATGACCCGTTAACATAATCCCATGTTTTTCACACCATTCTCCAATAGTGTCAGCAAAAGCCTGAACAAACCTTTCTGTTACGTGATCGTGATAACGGTATCTAACGAGAGAAGTTTTATTATCTGGTAACTCCCAGATCAGCTCTGGCAGGTGGTCTAACAAGCTTTGATTATATATCTCATAATAACTTTCTTCTAAATCATCTGTGAAAGGAAGAATCACTTCTCTTTCTTCTTCAGAAAAGCTCAAACAGTCTTTTCTCATAAATTGGGGCTCATCAGTGAAGATAGCCGGGATAGATTTGCCAAAGTCTTCACCCAACACTTCGTAATATCTCTGGTGAGTTACCTCGATGAATTTTTCAATTGCTTCCCGATTGAGTGTATCAACATAGGCTTGGTTATTGAACCAGGGGTCGTCTCCCGATATTTCTAAATAAGCATACCAGATTTTTCCCTGTTTTCCCGTTTCCTCTTCTTTTAACCTCTGGTAATAAACTAAATAACCATCTTCTAAAGTCACCTCATACCGGGCCAGCAATTTCCTATTTTTACCTTTAACTGTTCTTCCTCCCGGAAGTAAATGCGATATTTCTTCCTCCATATTTTCATATAGAAAAGGAGTGAAGACCAAAAAACGTTCTCTGTATCGGCTATCTTTCGTAACGTATCCACCGGCAAAGCCCGATGGCCACCTATCTTCGTCGTATAGCCAGCATAGCATCCCCTCTTCTTTGGCCTTTTCATTGCAGGATTTCACCAAATCCATGAATTCTTCACCTAAATAATCAATAGCCAGACCAGTACGGGAATGGATATGAAACCCTCCCATTCCCATAATCTTAAAATTATCAATTTGTTCCAGCAGTTCATCTTTGGTGAGCTTTGTATTCCAGGCCCAGAACGGCGCTCCTCGATATTCACTGGTGGGATTTCTGAAAAGCTCTTCTGATAGTTCACTTAATTTCCTCGGGTATAGCACTAATATGTCTCCTTTTTTCTGAAATATTTATTTACTTTTTAATTCAAAATAATACTGACCACTACCTGCGTTTAAAATTATGCTATCTTCTTCGATTCCCTCGAATTTTATTTTGCTCTCCTGGAAGTTATCCTGTTTTTTACCATTATCTATTAACAATGTACCAGATTCATTTAACACGTATTCTTTCCACAACCAGGGTATGAAAATATTGGCCTCACAACCAAAGGGAATAAATATCGATAACTTAAAAGCGGTTTCCGCCTTTTCCCAGGAAACCAGAAACTCCCCTTTTACCGTTTTTACTTTACCAGAAGCAAAACTTACATCGCCAATCAAATGGGGTTTTACCTTTACTTCTTCCCAGCCAGGTTTTGTCAAAGAGAGTCCCACCAGGTATTTATAAAACCAGGTATCTACGCTACCCAACATTATATGATTTTGAGAATTCATGCCTCCCGCTTCTAACTTTTCCCACCTTTCCCATACCGTGGTAGCTCCTTCTTTAATCATATATCCCCAGCTCGGGTAACTTTCTTGAGTTATAATTTTGAAAGCAAGGTCTGCATGATCATTTTCACTTAAAACGTCAAAGAGATATCTGGTCCCGACTATACCTGTATCAACGTGAGAATCCTGATGCTCCACTATATTATCTATTAGTCTTTCTAAAACGAATTCTTTCTTGTCCCCGGGAACCATTTCATAATACAGAGGCAGAATTTGAGAAGTCTGAGAAATTAACCTATCAACCGGCCCAAACATCCTGGTTTCATAACCATATTTTTTCAGGAAATGCTTATTAAAACTATTCTTTATCTTTTCAGATAACTCTGAGTAATATCTTGCTTCATCTTCTTTGCCCAAAACTTCGCAAATTCTGGAAAACAGGTATACATCGTTATAATAGTACCAGCTCGAGGTAACCTCAACAGGGGTTTTTTTAGGAGATATGGCACCAGGAGGACACCAGTCACCAAATTTGCCCAGCTTTTTTATTAAATTGTCTTCACTGTTATTTTTCAGGAACTCAACGTATTTTTTCATGGAATCAAAATGGTCTTTCAGCACTTGCTCATTTTTATAGTACTCATATAAATACCAGGCTAAAGTTATGTATGCGCTTCCCCAGGCAGGATCTGCGGGATAAATTTTTATATAAGCGGGAACAACGTCCGGGATAGAGCCATCTTCTTTTTGAGACAATTTTATTTCCTGCAAATAATTTTCGTAAAAAAGATTCATATCAAAGTTATAAATGGCTTCTTCAGCAGAAAGTTGTGCATCTCCCATCCATCCAAATCTTTCATCTCTTTGGGGGCAATCCGTGGGAATACTATGAAGATTACTCAACTGACCCCACAATATATTGTTGTGAATCCTATTTATAAGCTCATTAGAGCAGTAAAAATCACCGGCCTTTTCAACGTCGGTGTGAACAAAACAGCCTTCTACGCTTTCAATTGTTGGAACCGTTGGGAACCCCGCTACCTCTATATATCTAAAACCATGATAAGTAAATCTAGGCTCATAAGCCTCAAGGCCCTCACCCTTGAGAATATAAGTGTCAGTGGCTTCTGCTTTTCGGATGGTAGCGGTGTTTAAAGTACCATCTTTGTTAACCAATTCGCTGTGTCTTATCCTTACCTCTGTCCCTCCGGGGCCTTTTACTGCTATTCTTACCCACCCGGTGAAGTTTTGCCCAAAATCGTATATATATACACCAGGTTCTATAGAATACATCTTTTGAGGCTTCAGGACCCTGGTAACTCTAATAGGAGGCATGTCTTGATACCTCAAATCAGGGCCGCTTACTATTTCTGTTTCTTCCCAGTTAGTGTCATCAAAATGGTAAGTATTCCAACCGGGCATCTCTAATCTCGCATCATATTTTTCCCCGTAATATATTCCATTTTCTTGTATAGGGCCATGAGAAGATTTCCAGGAGTTATCAGTAAATACAAATTCCTTATTCCCATCTTCATATTCAACTAAAATCTGCAATATCAATCTGGGTTTTGAATAGCCATAGCGCTCGATATATCTTCCATTTCCTAAAATCACGCCTACACAATTCTTTAAGCTAAGGTAATCGGTTATATCATATGCGCTATATAGTGCTTCTTTAGAATACTCAGTCTGCCCTGGATCAAGAACATTGTTCCCTATCTTCTTCCCGTTCAAATACAGTTCATAAAATCCTAATCCACTAATATAGGCTCTCGCGCTTTTTGCACCGTTTTGTAACTCAAAAGACTTTCTAAAAAAAGATGCGTAATATTGTTTATAACTTTCAGTGTCGTAATCACCGCCAGATTCAAATGTTTTTAAATCCTTTTTAGCGATCCACTGTGCTTTCCAATCTTTTTTCTCCAATGGTCCAGTTTCAAAACAGGAGACATTGCTCCACTCGCTCGCATTTCCATCTTCGTTCCACACTCTGACTTTCCAGTAACATCGTTGGAAGCTTTCCAGTTCTTTCCCCTCGTAATAACAATAGTTTCCACCGCTTTCTACTTTTTGCGTATCCCACATATCTCCCCTGTTCTCTTCCATTAAATCTGGAGATGAAGAAACTATAAGCTGAAAAGCAGTTTGTTTACTTCTTCTTTTATCAGACTCAATAACCCATGAAAATTTTGGTCTCCCGTTTTTTAATGCCAGTGGAGTTGTAGAGTAGTTACAATACATATTTTTGAAACAAGTGGCCATTGCCTATCCTCCTTTTTAATTTAACATGAATTTTTATCTGAAATACTTTTTTAGGGTGAGGACTCTTCTCCTTCATAAAGAAAACACCTAACTGTTCTGCCTTCCACATAATATTCTTTTGGATTTTCTCTCCTGCATATATCCTCAGCAAAAGAACATCTCTCAGTAAATTTACAACCTGGCAAATTAAATTCCTCCACTTCAAAGGAAGCTTTTCTAGCTCTACCTTTTCTACGCTTATTCGGCACCGGTTGCAAAATAGATTCTTTTAGTAACTGAGAATATGGATGCAATGGTCTCATTAAAACATTTTCAACATCTCCTCTTTCAATTATTTGCCCTCTCAACATTATGGCGATATAGTCGCTAATATAATATGCAGTAGCTAAATCATGGGTAATGTATATAATGCTCACACCATATTTATCTTTTAAATCTTTAAATAAGTTAACTATGCTCATCCGGAGAGAGGCATCTACCATGGAAACCGGTTCGTCAGCAATCAATAGCTTCGGCGATGGAATCAGAGCCCGGGCGATAGAAAGCCTTTGTAGCTGTCCACCAGAAAACTCGTGGGGATATTTTCCTTCAACTTCCTGATAAGAAAGCCCAACCCTGTCTAAGTTTGTTTGCACAATTGCCTGAGCTTCCTCTTTTTTGCCGGGAGTGGAAATGTTACCACACTTAATAGCTGTGGTATACAAATAAGAAATCACAGTTCTTAAGGGGTTAAATGTCTCAAAAGGATTTTGAAATACAGGCTGAACATTTTTTAGATAGTTTTTTCTTTCCTGTTTTTCCATATTATCTATGTTTTTACTATTAAAAATTAATTCTCCAGACGTGACTTTTTCGATACCTAAAACGAGCTTGGCAAGGGTAGACTTACCGCTTCCACTTTCTCCAGCCAATGTAAAAATAAAAGGTGTGTTCATATCAAACTCTAAGTTGATATTTTTAACAGCTTCTACATAAGTTCTACTCAAGTAGCTTCCTACTTTATAAAGCTTAGATACATTAATTAACTTTAATTCATTCATATTGTATATTTTTTCACCCCCTATGCAGAAAACAAGCAACAGCATGGTCACTGGTTTTCCACTCTAAATCGGGTATTTCTCTCTCACATATATCCATAGCATACGGGCATCTTTCACGGAAAGAACATCCTTCTGGAAGATCTGATAAAGAAGGCGGTTTTCCAGGAACCGATTCCTTAAGGCTCTTATCTCCAATTCTTGGTAACGAACTAATCAAAAACTTAGTGTAAGGATGGAGAGGTTCTTCAAAAATTTCTTCCGTTTCTCCTATTTCCACAATCTTTCCTGCATACATTATGAAAATCCTGTCACTCATATTGCTGTGAATTGACAGATCATGACTAACTAAAACCATGGTGTTCTTTTCATTTTCATGTATTTCGCCCAAGAGGTCTATTATATCCCTCTGCATCACCACATCCAAAGCCGTAGTTGGCTCATCAGCAACTACAATTTTAGGCTTAAAAATCGTAGCTAATGCGATTGCAACTCTTTGCCTCATTCCTCCGGAAAGTTGGTGAGAATAAGAATCTTTAACTCTCAGGGGAAGCTTCAAGTCCTCTAATCGCTGATCTAAAAGAAGCTCAAATTCTTTTTTGTTTAGATTTTTTTTTGATTTTGCAAAATCAAAAAATATTTTTTTAATCTTACGTATAGGATTTAAAATATTCATAGATCCTTGAGGAATGTAAGAAACAACTTGCCACCTTAGTTGAAGCTTTTTTTCTTCGTCCAACCTTAAAATATCTATATCTCCATTTTTACCTAAACTATAAAGCACCTCCCCATCAAACACTCGCAAAGGTGGTTCAACTATTCCTAAAAGAACGTTGAGAAGAGTGGTTTTTCCGCAACCAGATTCTCCAGCAATACCGACTATTTCATCACTTAAAATATCAAATGTAACATCATTAACTGCCTTTACAGTAATTTTTTTACCGAAAATACTTGAAACATAATAAGACTTTAAGTTTTTTACACTAATTACGGAGTCCATATTCTTAACTCCTCTCACAAAACTTTAATTCGCTGAATTCTAGTAGTAGGATCCAAATAGTTCTGTAAACTTACCGATAGCAAGTATAGCCCAAAGATTGTTACAATCATCACAATAACCGGAAACCCCCACCACCACCATATCCCTCTATACATAGCGTTGTAGTAGTTTGCCCAGTAGAGTGTTGTTCCAATGGTGGGTATTTCTAAGTTAAATAGTCCCAGAATGGATAAAGTAGTTTCCATCCCTATCGCCCATATTATTCCGCTAATAATATCAACAATTATATAGGGAATTAAAAAAGGGGTGTGTTCTTTAAAAATGATTTCTACGTCCCCCATTCCCGAAAACTTGGAAGTTTGAGTAAACTCTCTTTCTTTCAAAGATAGAATTTGAGACCTATATCTTTTAGATGGCCACCCCCAATCAAGAATGGCTAAGATAAGACCCATGGTTAAAGGATCCAATTGTTGTTTAAAGCTAAATGCTATTAATATTAAAAGGGGAAGTCTGGGGACAACGATAAAACTTTCAGTAATAACAGAAATAATCCAATCAGTTTTTCCACCTCTATATCCACCAAAACAGCCAATGAATACAGCAATTATTCTGGAAATAAGAGCAGATAAGATACCTATTAACAGCGAATTTGAAAGGGCTTTCGTTAAAGTCAAAAAAACATCCTGGCCCAGAGAAGTAGTCCCCATTACATGAGACAGCGAAGGTGGACTATCCTTGGAAAAAATAAAATACGTTGATGGATTATAATCTGAAATGAAAGATATCACTATTAACAACAAAGATATCGAAAGCAATATTATTCCAAACAATAGATTCTTGTCATATTTTATAAAGTTTACTATAGATTTTAAACTCATAATCCCTCTAACCCCTCCTTATTCTTGGATCCAAGAGCGGATATATAAGATCTAAAATTAAGGCAGCAGTGGCAATGGCAATTATAGAAAAAGCTGTAATTCCCATTATGGTATTATAGTCTCCCTGTAGAATAGCGCTTTGAAGGACCTGACCAAGCCCTGGATAAGAAAACACGACTTCTACTATCAAGGAACCACTGAAAATAGTTCCTAAAGAAAGAGCAAGATCTGTTACCTGAGGAAGAGCACTGTTGCTTATTAAATAGAAAAACCTGGTTTGCTTTGGCACTCCTCCAATTTTTGCGTATTTCATGAAATCTGAAGAAAGTAAGTTGGAAACCAATGCTTTCTGGCTGAGAGCTGTCCAACCGAGTGAGACTAAGATAATTGAGAGAGCCGGAAGAAAAGAATGTTTAATAGTTTCTCTTATGAAACGCAGATTAAACTCAGGTATTGAGCCGATCCCATATGCTCCTGTTAAAGGAAAAACAGGAAATAAGTAAGCAAACAAGAATAAAAGCGCCAAAGCCAAAATATAATGAGGAATTGGATACAAAAAAGTCACTAGCCCTTCTAACAATTTTGCCCATTTCTTTTTAGAATTTACAGTAATCATCGTACCCAAAAAAATCCCCAATAACCAAGCAATGATAGTAGAAGACAATAGCAGGAAAACCGACCAAGGAAGTGACGTTTTGATGATATCAATTACCGGTACTGGAAACATTGATAAAGAGGGCCCTAAATCTCCTTTTAGCAATCTACCCCAGAATTCGGTATACTGAACAAAAATATTTTTATCAGTTCCAAACAGCGCTTCTAGGGTTTCTCTAAGCTCACTCACCGCTTGGGGATTCATTATAGAATATCCTGCCATTTTGTTTAAAACAGCTTCCACAGGATCAACCGGCGAAAGTCGTGGTATTATGAAAGCAACGGTTATCCCAACAAATATAACTATAAACCATTGAATGATCCTGGGTAGAAGATAATTTATAAACCCTTTCATGATATTCTTCACCCCTCGTCGTAAATTACGACTACCAAAAACTCGGAATAGTTCAACAAAAATATCAGGAGCTTTCAAAAATTAATTTTTGAAAGCTCCTGATAAGATTTAGATTTTCAATAGATTATTTTTTCTCGATATAAGGGAAAACAAATTTACCACCTGTAAACCAATAAAGGGGTTGTCCATAAGGATTTTCAGCTGTGGGAAAATTTGTCCAATACGTTTCGTTGAAAGTGATGAATTTTTTAAAACTTGTTGTAGTTACGGTAAATTGATTTTCCGCCCACGTCTTCAAATATTCTGTTGATAATTCCAAAACTTCTGGATCATCAGGAGGAGTTGCCTCGAGTTGGTCTATTATAAAATCTAACTCTTCTGATTTTACTCTTATCAGATTGCTCATTATAGCTCCTGTAGCCCTCTCACCAGTAGGTGCATAGTATATTGAATGGTAGGATTGTATAAAGGGCCATTTATCAATAAAAGCGCTAGCAGCACCTCCTAAGCTCCATTGAGTCGTAATTTCGAAATCGCCTATTGTGTTTCTAACGTTAAACGGCTCTCTTTCTAAGGATTCTATTTGAACGTCTATGCCAAATTTTCTCCAATTATCTGCCGCCCACAGAGCTTGTCTATAAGCATCAACCTCATCTGGTGGAGCAATGATTGTCATTTTCCATGCTTCTCCATTGGGAAGCAACCATTTGCCTTGCTCATTTTTTGTAAACCCTTCGTTTATAAGTAGTTTTTCTGCAATTTCTGGTGCATATTTCCACCAGCCAACTCCCCAGAGCTGTATAATATCATCCGGTTCTTCTGGTACGTCATAGCCTTCTTCTCTTGCCCACTCAGCAATTTCAAAAGGAACATTACTATCAAAAGGTTTAAATGTCTCACCATTTCCTATCTCTATTTCTAACTCTTCAAGCCATGGTAACATTGGTTTATGAAAGTGCTCCATGTGATAAGAAGTGGCAGGCTGAGCTATAGGATTGACTCTGGCAACTCCTTGCATATAGTTTGTTTCTAATTCCACAATGTCAAGCGAGAGAGTAAGTGCCCATCTTACATTTTTCAGATTATAAGGATATTTCTCTAGGTTAAAACCAATGGACCTTTGATCAATTTCGTCAGGAAAAGCCCAAGGGAAATCTTTATACCAGGATCTGACACTTGGGTTTTTATTGGTTATCTCGATAAAAGTTTCCGTATCTAAATCCATGAGTAAATCTAATTCGTTTCTCTCCATTGCCATCGCTTTAGCAGTAGACGTATTGTAAAAAACGCTCATTATATATTCGGGACCTGGCTTACTTGTAGCTATTCCAGCAGAAGTTCTTTGCCAATCCTCTCTTCTCTCATATAGCGTCCAATAGCCCGAGGGATCAGCATTCTTCAAAACATAAGCCCCTAAGGAAATTGGTGGATAGAAATTATCTGTAAGAGGATCGGCAACATTCTCCCAATAATGCTTTGGCATCATGTATAACCCATCAAATCTAACTGTAAAGATATAATGGAATCTGGGATTCGGTTTTTTAAGCTCGAAGTTAACGGTGTAATCATCTACTTTATAAACTTTTTCTACATATTGACCAAGTTCGGCACTCCACCTCATTCCCGCATTTTTCAGTAAATATTCCACCGTAAATACCAAGTCGTCTGCTGTTAATTCAATACCGTCGCTCCAGAATATTCCTTCCCTTAATTTTACAGTCATTTGGGAACAGTCTTCATTGTAAATTGGTTTATCTTCCGCTAATGAATTTATCCATTCTCCAGTTAGTTGATCTACGTACCATAAAGTATCGAACATGAAAGTTTGCCTAATATGGTTGGGAACAGTCGCAACCCATAAGTTATAGTTGTTTGGATATGAATATCGAGTTATTTGGTCTATTATTAATGTTTCTTCTCGTGGAACATCTGCAGCAATCGTTTGACCTATAGCGATAGCCTGAGGGAAAAACATCAAACTACAAAAAACAACTAACAACAATGTTGTTATTTTTTTCATTCCCGCTTTCTCCTTTTTTGATTTAATTTCTAAAAATCCTCTCCAACACCGATTTCAAGACTCAAACTACTACCAACATCAGCTAAACGACTCTTAGCAACTATGACTCAAATCTTTTTAATCACCTCCTTTTTTCTAGCAACCTCTATCCGGTTCTTCCAAGAAAATAGCTTTCAAGAAACGGGAGTGAGGATTAACTAATAATCTCATCTCCGAAAACTCTGATCAAAAATTAAATCGTAAAAAGTCCTTACCAGTTAACCATTACCTATCAAAACTTCAACTCCCAAATCTCTTAAAGCCATTAACGTTTCTTCGTTTATATTTCCATCGGTAACTATCTTAGAAATACAATCTAACTTACATACTCTAAAAAAAGCTACTTCTTCAAACTTCCTGCTCTCTGCTACCAGTATAACCTCCTGGGCTGATTCGATCATAACTTTTTTCAAGTGAGCCTCCAGCTCAAAAGCATCAGCAATATATCCTTTGTCTACTGAAATAGCCTTGGTTCCTATAAAAAGTTTATCAGCGTGGTAGTTACGAACTGCATTTTCTGCCTGAGGACCTACAAAAGAGAAAGAGGGGGGATGTAAAGTTCCGCCAGTAGAAATAATATTGAAATTTCGGTTTTGAGCTAAATTTATGCAGATATCAAGAGAGCTGGTAAGAATGGTGATTTGCAGTCCGGGGCTAATATTCCTTGCCACCTGTAAAGCAGTAGTGCTGGCATCAAAAACCACTGAGTCTCCATCTTCTATGAGTTTAGCTGCTTTCTTGCCAATTAATTCTTTAGTTTCTCGGTTGGTTATCTCTCTAAGAGTAAAAGGAAGTTCTACTACTCCCCTTTTTATTCTGGTAGCTCCACCATAAATTCTGCGTAATAATCTCTGTTCTTCTAAAGTTTTTAAGTCCTGACGAATAGTATCTTCGCTTACTCCAAAAATACCACTTAGCTCTTTAACCGTTACGGTCCTTTTTTCATCCAGGACTTCTAATATTTTTAGCCTTCTTTCTTCTGAAATCATACCCGATTTACCAGGCTTTTTCCTCACTTTATTCTCAAATTGCTCCGGATTTTCCTAAGAGTACTATAGAATTTAATCAATGTCAATATCACTGAGGCTGGTTGAAAAATACCCCTATGCGGTTAAATAAGCAATAAAGTCACTTCATACATGCAATATTGTTGTTTTTTCTCCTATAAAAGAAATTTTATAAACCTTCATGGTGATAATTATTTAAGATGGATCCCGTTGTCAAAATAGAAAAGAGACTTTTAAAGTGTATTATTTCCTTCCTGCTTATTTATGTTTATGTAAAAAATTTCCTGGAGTTATAATCGGTAAAGCCTCTAACTGGAGTTATAATCAAAAGTTGTGTGGAGCTAAATGAGAGCAGGTGGTAATTCTCGGGTGAAGTTTCAAGAGAAATATCACTTAATTTCTAAAAGGAGGATACGCCATGAAGAAAGAAAAGCAGATTAAGGAGAATTTGTCAAATGAAATTAATCCAGAAGTCCAGGATCCTTTAACTGAGGTTTTACGGGAAGGAGCACGGAAAATGTTAGCTCTGGCTATTGAAGCTGAGGTAGAGGAATTTATCAGTCAATATCACACCTTGAAAGATGAGGGAGGACGCCGAGCCATTGTGCGCAATGGTTATCTACCAGAGAGAGATATTCTTACTGGATTAGGCTCAATCCCGGTAGAAGTTCCCCGAGTAAGAGATCGCCGAAAAGGAGTAAGCCAACCAGTTCGGTTTACTTCTAGTATCCTCCCTAAATCTTTCGAAAGACCAAAAGTATGGAAGAGCTCATTCCCTGGCTTTACTTGAAAGGAGTTTCTACCAACGATTTCCCTGAAGCTCTCCAAGCTCCACTGAGGCTGATGCACCTGGTCTTTCTCCCCAGACTGTCTGTCGTCTGAAGAGTAAGGAGAGGAGGAATACAATACCTGGCGGAGAAGAGACC
>FZPS01000017.1_pt94 | contig 24898 bp, 30 predicted proteins | sample 1817821 | NCBI WGS metagenome assembly FZPS01 (sample SAMEA104158645, study PRJEB21678) | metagenome | place: Germany | collected 2015-04-21 | reverse complement strand
TTCACTTCCTGTAGAGTTACTTTTTATCTATTAGTTTAAGCAAATTTAAGAAACCAGCTCCTACACCTATAAGTATAAATACCAATTTAAATAGCATCTCTTTGTTTAGCATTTTATCCAATAAATCTCCTAGATACACTCCTAATAATATGGGGATTATAATAGATAAACCTATTTGGGTTATAAAAGCTAAATTTTTATACATATTTTTCTTTTTGTTCAAACTAAACACTCCTACGATAAAACTTCAACCAAAAGCCAATATATTTTTTCCAAAAGTTTCGTATTTTATTAATATATCAATGTAATGTAATAATAATAGCAATATAATATATAATATACATAATATTTTAAAATATTGCAAATCTTTTATTCGAAAAAATTAGCTTTTTAACCTTGTTTTCATCTTTTTTTGCTATAAAAAGTATGTATTTGTCAATTTTTCTACAATTAACTCTCATAAATAAGTTTATTTAAAACTTTCTTGAAAATTTTAATATAAATATAGCATCCAGCTAATAAACTAGATGCTATATAAATTTATGTGATTATCTTTCAACAATCATAGCCATACCTTGCCCTCCACCTATGCATAGGGTAGCCAAGCCTTTATTAGCATCTCTTTTTCCCATTTCATGAAGTAATGTAACCATTATTCTAGCTCCAGAAGCTCCTATAGGATGGCCTAATGCAATTGCACCACCATTTACATTTAGCTTTTCATCATCAAATTTCAATTCTTTTGATACTGCTAAAGATTGTGCTGCAAAAGCTTCATTTGCCTCTACAAGATCTAAATCCTCTATAGTCATACCTGCTTTATTTAATACCTTCTTAGTAGCAGGTACTGGCCCCATCCCCATTATACTTGGATCTACTCCTGCTGCTCCATAAGCTTTAATAGTGGCTAAAGGCTTTAACCCCAATTCTTCTGCCTTCTCCTTAGCCATTAAAACAAGGGCTGCTGCTCCATCATTTATACCCGATGCATTGCCAGCTGTTACTGTACCATCTTTTTTAAATGCAGGTCTTAATCTAGCTAAACCTTCCATAGTGGAACCAAATCTTGGATGTTCGTCTGTATCTACTATTACTGGATCACCTTTCCTTTGAGGCACTTCCACAGGAACTATTTCATCTTTAAATCTTCCACTTTTTATAGCTTCTTCTGCTCTTAATTGACTTCTTAGAGCAAATTCATCCTGCTCTTCTCTAGTGATATTGTATTTCTCAGCTACATTTTCTGCAGTAATTCCCATGTGATAATCGTTAAATATATCCCAAAGTCCATCTTTCACCATATAATCTTCTAATACTCCATCTCCCATCCTTTGACCCCATCTAGCTCCTTTTAAAATATATGGTGCTTGGGACATGTTTTCTGTACCTCCAGCTAGGATTATATCCCCTTCTCCAGCTATGATTGATTGAGCTGCTAATGCTATAGCTTTAAGTCCAGAAGCACACACTTTGTTCACTGTATAGGAAGGCACTTCTACAGGAATACCTGAATGTACTGAAATTTGCCTTGCTACATTTTGACCTAATCCAGCTTGTAGCACATTACCAAATATAACCTCATCTACCATATCAGGTTTTATATTTGCTCTTTTCATAGCTTCCTCAGCAACTATAGTACCCAATTTTACTGCAGAAACATTTTTAAAACTTCCACCAAATGTTCCTATTGGAGTCCTAACTGCTGATACAATAACAACTTCCCTCATTTTTAATTCCTCCTTTTATTTTTTAAAATTAAAACATCCTAGATTATAAACTAGCAACTAAACCTTTGTTATAATTTTATCAAAGTTTTACTAATTTAGCAACATAAATTTATATTTAATTTTATTCTAAACTAAAATAGGACATGGAGAATTATCTCCCATGTCCTATTTAAATGGCAGACTTTCCATACTTCAATATTATATCCACAATCCTCTCTGATGCTTTACCATCTCCATAGGGATTTACTGCGTTGGCCATTTTATGGTATTCTTCTTCATTGGATAATAAAATATCCAATTCCTTATAAATGTTGTCATATTGAGTACCTACTAGTTTTGCAGTACCTGCTTCTATTCCTTCAGGTCTTTCTGTCTCTTCCCTTATTACCAGTACAGGTTTTCCTAAGCTAGGAGCTTCCTCTTGAAGCCCTCCTGAATCTGTAACCACCAAATAAGATCTAGCCATTAGATTTGTAAAGGGTTCATAGTCCAAGGGTTCTATTATATGTACTCTTTCTTGATTATCAAATACTCTGTAGGCTATATCTCTAACCTTAGGATTTAAATGGATGGGAAATATCAATTCCACATCAGGATATTTGTTTACTATATCCTTTACAGCAGAAAATATATTTTCCATAGGCTTTCCAATGTTTTCCCTTCTGTGGGAGGTTAAAAGTATTACCCTTTTGTTTTTATAATCTATATTGTTTAAATTTGAATCCTTAAATTCATAATCCTCTTTAACTACATAGTTAAGGGCATCTATAACAGTATTTCCTGTGATAAATATCCTATCATCAGGATAACCTTCCCTTAGTAAATTCTGTCTATTGTTCTCTGTAGGTGCAAAATGAAAATTAGTTAAAACACCTGTAAGTCTTCTATTAGCTTCTTCTGGATAAGGTGAATATAGATTTCCTGATCTAAGCCCTGCTTCCACATGCCCTATTTTTACCTTTTGATAAAAAGCTGCCAAAGCTCCAGAAAACACCGTAGTGGTATCTCCTTGAACTAGCAATACATCAGGCTTTGTTTCTATTATTACCTTTTCTAATCCTTCCAATGCTCTTGTAGTTATTTCCGTTAAAGTTTGTCCCGGTTTAAATATATTTAAATCATAATCTGGCTCTATATCAAATATATTTAACACTTGATCTAACATTTCTCTGTGTTGAGCTGTTATACATATGATATTTTCAATTCCTTCAGTTTTCTCCATTACTTTTATTATAGGAGCCATCTTAATTCCTTCAGGTCTTGTCCCAAATACAGTCAATACTTTTATATTATTCATCCTCATCCTCCTTTTTAGAGCTATAAAGTCCCATTTTTCCTGCTAATAATATAGTTATAATAAACACCAACAGTGCTATAATAACAGCCCTTTTACTATTGGTCTTAGCTATTAATCCAGCACATACTCCAAATATGGCACTAATACCATATAATATAAGCACAGTTTTCCTCTGAGAATATCCCATTTTAAGCAATCTATGATGAAGATGTCCCTTATCAGCTTGTGCTATGGATTGACCATTTAGTAATCTTCTAAATATAGCAAATGTAGTGTCAAATATAGGAACTCCTAGGATTATAATGGGAACTACTACTGCAATGGTAGCTACCGACTTCATAACCCCTTCTATGGACAGGCTTGCCAACATAAATCCTAAAAACAATGCCCCTGTATCTCCCATAAATATACTAGCTGGATTGAAATTATAAGGTAAAAATCCCAAACAACTACCAGCTATTATGGAAGAAATTATCATTATAGGTACATAATGAAACTTTCCAGCTACAAATAAAAAGGATAAACTGGCTATCATAGCTACTCCTGCAGCTAATCCATCTAATCCATCTATTAAATTTAATGTATTAGTTATTCCTACTACCCAAAATATAGTTATGGGTATGGAAAAAACACCTAGTTCTATCAATTTAGTAGTTTTGGTGAATGGATTGGTTATTGCATCTATTTTAACATCTCCAATAATCAATACAATAGCCGCAATTATTTGAAATACCAATTTCATCTTAGGACTTAAATCCTTTATATCATCTATTATTCCTGAAATACATACAATACTTCCTCCAATTAGAATAGATATTAGAGACTTATCTATGGGAAGGAATATCAGCGAAGTGATAATAACCGATATGTATATTGCCAATCCCCCCATCAAAGGCATAGGCTTTTTATGCACTCTTCTTTCATCCTTTGGAATATCCATTGCACCAACTTTTATTGCCATTCTTTTAACTATAGGAGTCATAGATAACGATAAAGCTAGTGACATAATAAATGGTACAGCAATGTTTTCCATATTATTTCGCTCCTTTTATAGTATTCTTATAAGATTTTATATTAGAATATTGAATAAGTCAATAATTTATGAATACTAAAAATAGAGCGACCTGTAAGTCGCCCTATTTTATTTAGTCCCAAATAGCCTGTCTCCTGCATCTCCTAAACCTGGAACTATATAAGCATCTTCATTTAATTTTTCATCTATGCTTGCCACATATATATCCACATCTGGATGAGCATTTTGTACTACATCTATTCCTTCTGGAGCTGCAATTAAACAAACTAGCTTTATGGAATTACAACCTTTTTCCTTTAAAAAATCTATAGCTGCTGTTGCTGAACCTCCTGTGGCTAGCATTGGATCTAATAATATTAACTCCCTTTCTTCAATATCATAGGGTAGTTTACAGTAATATTCTACTGGCTTTAATGTTTCTGGATCCCTATACAATCCTATATGACCAACTTTAGCTGCAGGAAGTATACTAAGCATTCCATCTACCATGCCTAATCCAGCTCTTAATATAGGTATTAGACCTAATTTTTTCCCTGAAATTATCTGCCCCTTTGTGGTGGTTATAGGGGTTTCTATTTCTATTTCCTCCAAGGGTAAATCTCTAGTCACTTCATATGCCATAAGCATGGATACTTCCTTTACCAACTCTCTAAATTCCTTGGAACCTGTATTCTTGTCCCTAATAAATGTAAGCTTATGCTTGATTAGTGGATGATCTAAAACTATAACTTTCCCCATGTATAAGACTCCTTTCCTATTAGAACTATGGGATATACCCAAAATTTATTCTATTTCAATTATTTCTACATCCTGTGTGATTATATCATAAATTAAGATTCTATATTAAAAATTTTATTTACTCTTCTTTCATGTCTTCCCCCTTGAAATTCTGCCTTTAACCATGTTGATACTATTTCAAGGGCTAAATCCTTTCCTATAACTCTTCCACCTAATGCTAAAATATTTGCATCATTATGTTCTCTGCTCATTCTTGCTGAATAGGTGTCACTACATAGAGCACATCTAATTCCAGCTACTTTATTGCATGCAATGGATATTCCTATTCCAGTACCACATATGGCTATGCCTTTATCTACTTCTCCTGATACTACTCCTTTGGCTAATTTAAACCCATAATCAGGATAATCCACTGAATCTAGAGAATTGGTACCATAATCTATATACTCAATATTTTTTTTATCCAAATATTCCTTTATATACTCTTTAAGTTCATAACCCCCATGATCACTACTTATGCCTATTTTCATTGGTAAATCCTCCCTTTTCTATTATTTCTTCCAATGCTTTTTTAATATCCTCCTTGGTTTTTCTATATACATCTATATCTTGACCAAAAGGATCCAATACATCCTCTTCTACTCCATAGGCATATTCCTTCAATGTAAATACCTTCCCTTTTAAAAAATCATATTTGGAAAGCAGTGCTTCCTTGTGAGATTTGGACATGGTAAGGATTATATTTGCCTCACTAACCAAATCCCTATGGATCATATTTGCTTTATGATTACTTATATCTATGCCTTCTTCCTTTAATGCCTCTACTGCTTCCTCTGATACCCTTTGGCCATCTAGTGCAAATATTCCTGCTGATTTTACCACTAAATTCAATCCTTTTTTCTTAGCCATATCCTCCAATAAACCTTGAGCCATGGGACTTCTACAGGTATTACCAGTACAAACAAAAAGTATATTCATATCTCTCTCCTCATACTCTTATAATATTTCCCCCAGCAGCTTTTTTCATCCTATTCATAATAGCTTTACCTATCCCTTGAGAGTCTATACCTTCTGCTAGTATTATATCCACCCCTTTTTCATCAAATTCCCTCAAGGTACTAAATAAATTTCTAGCTATAGACTCCTTGTCCTTTCTACTGCCTAGGGACAATACAACACCTTTATTATACTTAGATTTGGTTTCATCTGTAGCCATAATTCCCACTTTTTTCCCTAACTTTATATATCTATTGGCATATTCATCTATTGCATTAACTATATTATCTAAATTGCCTACAAATAAGTACATTTCTCCCTTTGGTGCATAATGTTTGTATTTTTGTCCTGGAGATTTAGGCACAATATTTTCATCATCCTTTATGATACTTAAATCCTCCTCTACCTGAGGAAGTATCTCTCTTAACTGTTCCAATGTTATACCACCTGGTCTAAGTATTAAAGGTTTATCTCCTGACATATCCAATACTGTAGATTCCACTCCTATGCCTGTCTTTCCTCCATCTATTATCATATGGATTTTCCCATATAAATCCTCTATTACATGATTTGCTAATGTGGGGCTAGGCTTTCCAGAAGTATTAGCACTAGGAGCAGCTATAGGTACACTACTGGCTTTAATCAATGCTGAAGCCACTGGATGATTAGGCATTCTTATAGCCACTGTATCCAATCCTGCAGTAATACAATCAGGAACTAATTTACTTCTTTTAAACAATAAAGTTAGTGGTCCTGGCCAAAATCTTTCCATCAACTCTTCAGCCTCTTTGGAAATAAATTCTACCAATGGAAGCACTTGATCTTTTTCTGCTACATGAAGTATCAAAGGATTATCCTGAGGACGTCCTTTTGCTATAAATATTTTTTTTACTGCTTCCTCATCTAATCCATTGGCTCCTAATCCATATACAGTCTCCGTTGGAAAAGCCACTAGACCACCAGATTTAATTATATCAGCTCCTTTTTTTATTAAAGCTTTTTCTGGATTTTGTTTGTTTACTTTGATTACAATGGTTTCTATTCTGTCCATAAATACCCTTCTTTTCTACTTTATTTTCTCCTTATTATTATACATTACTTTGACTATTTTTAAAAATATAATATCATTCCCGCAACAAATCCCAATACAAATCCTATGGATGAACCTCTCCCCTTGTGATAAGTTTTTGCATTGGGTATTATTTCATCACATATTATATATAACATAGTACCTCCTGCAAAAGACAAACAAAGGGAAATAAATACATTGGAAATCATCCCCGCCCATGCCCCTATAAAAGCTCCTATCCCTGTGGGAATTCCAATAAGTACAGTATATAGCATAAGTTTCTTAGGAGAAATCTTATTTATCTTAAGGGGAATAGCCAGTGCTAATCCCTCGGGTATATTATGTAAAAGCATTGCAATTGAAAGCACTGGTCCTAAATCCGACATAGTTAAAAAGCTAGAACCTAGTGCCAGTCCTTCTGGAAAATTATGCACTGCTATGCTTATTCCTAAGATAAGACTAGACTTCATATTGGGATTTTTTAACAATGCATCTATATTCCTCTCAACCAATATTATAAGCCCTATACCTAATGCTATTCCCAATATGCTAAAATATAATCCTCCTAAAATAAACGCCTCAGGCAGTAGATGAAAGGTTACTATAAATAACATAAATCCACCAGTTAATCCTAATAAAAAACTTAATATCCTATGGCTTTCCTTTATAAATACAGAAATTAACCCTCCTATGCCTGTTCCTACCATGCCTACAACAAATCCACATATTGTTATAATTCCTATCTCTTTCATATCCTCACCCTTTCTAATCTATTATTATTCCAAGGATGAGGATATAAGAACTAGCATGAAATAAGACAAGGAAATTATCCTTGTCCTTTATATTAACCTACTTGTTTTAATTTTTCAGCTTGATCAACGGTTATTAAAGCATCTATTATTTCATCCAAATCTCCATCTAGGAAATTTTCCAATCTATGAATTGTTTTATTGATTCTGTGATCTGTAACTCTCCCTTGAGGGAAATTATAGGTTCTAATTCTTTCAGATCTATCTCCAGTTCCTACTTGAGATCTTCTTGCCTCAGCTATTTCATCATGTTGTTCACTTAGTACTTTGTCATATAATCTAGTCTTTAATATCTTCATTGCCTTATCCTTATTTTTATGTTGTGATTTTTCATCTTGGCAAGATACCACTATTCCTGTAGGAATATGAGTTATCCTCACAGCAGAGTCAGTGGTGTTTACATGCTGTCCACCTTTTCCTGAGGAACGGAATACATCTATTCTTAAATCATTAGGATTTATCTCTACATCTATGTCTTCAGCTTCAGGTAATACTGCTACTGTGGCTGTAGAAGTATGGATTCTACCACCAGATTCAGTAGTAGGCACCCTTTGAACCCTATGAACTCCTGATTCATATTTTAATCTACTATAAGCACCTTTACCCTTTATCATAAATATAACTTCTTTAAATCCTCCTACTTCCTGTTCATTACTACTCATAATCTCTATTTTCCAGCCTTGTCTTTCTGCATACATGCTATACATTCTAAATAAATCTCCTGCAAATAATCCTGCTTCATCTCCTCCTGCACCAGCTCGTATCTCAACTATAACATTCTTCTCATCATTTGGGTCTTTAGGTATAAGGAGTACTTTAAGTTCTTCTTCTAATTTTAATGTAGTCTCTTCTAATTCTGATATTTCATCTTTTAACAGTTCCTTCATCTCATCATCTGCAGTCTCCTGTAGCATCTCCTTGTCTTCTTCAAGGATCTTTTGTGCCTTTGTATATTCCCTGTACTTAAACACTATAGGTTCTATTTCTGCATGTTCTTTTACCAATCTCTGCCATTCTTCCGTATTTTCTATTACTTCTGGATCTATTATCTTAAGGCTTAATTCCTTATATTTATTTTCTAAAAAAGATAGTTTTTCTAACATCCATATACCTCCTTTCCTCGTCTAGTAATTAATATATTATCACACCAACTATACCAGCAGCAACTATTGCAATAATAGGATGTAAATTTTTAAATGAAACTAAACAAAATATTACAGCTCCTATAATTAATCCTTTTATATCTATTATGGCATCTCTAAACACAGTTAAAGCTGCAGCAGTTACCAAACCTAATACCACTGGTCTTATTCCTCTAAAGGCATAATCCACATAGGGAGATTTTCTAAATTTAGATAAAAAATGAGCTATTATAAGGATTATAATAACTGATGGCAATACTACTCCCACTGTAGCTGCAATTGAGCCTAATACTCCTGCCACCTTATATCCTAAAAAAGTAGCAGAATTTACAGCTACTGGTCCTGGAGTCATCTCCACTACTGCTAGTATATCTATAAATTCCTTTACTGTAAGCCATCCATGAACCTCTATTATCTCCTTTTTTATCAATGGTAGCATAGCATAACCGCCACCAAATGTAAAGGCACCAATTTTAAAAAATGATAAAAATAATTTTAATATATTATTCATATGTTTTTCTCCTTATGGTTAAAGTAAAAAATAGCACCAATGGCTGATACCAATATTACAATTATAGGACTTATATCAAATACCACTATGGCTAAAACTGTAATAGCAGCTATTATCAATTTATATATATCCAACTTAGTACTTTTTCCTAATTTATATACTGCAGAAAATATCAAAGCAGCTACTGCAGGTCTTATCCCTAAAAACATCTTATCTATTATGGGGTTTTCTCTATATTGCCAAAAGAATTTGACTATGAGTAATATAATTGTAAAAGAAGGTAAAACTGTACCCAATGTGGAAATTATAGCTCCTTTTATTCCACAAAGCTTATAACCTACATAAGTGCTAGTATTAACTGCCACTGGTCCAGGAGTAACTTCTGCAACTGCTAATATATCCATAAACTCCTCTGGATCTAACCAATTATTTTTTTCCACTACTTCATCCTGTATAAGGGGGAGCATTGCATATCCACCACCAATGGTGAATGCACCAATTTTAAAAAAAGTGATAAAAAGTTTAAACAATAGTTTCACAAGGGGTCCCCTCCTCTACTATTTAGTCCCTAATACTACCCTATCTAATCCTTGTAAATCCTTCAATATCTCAATATCCTTAAATCCTTCTTTAACAAACATATCCTTTACTGCTTTTCCTTGATTGTACCCTATTTCAAGTATCAATAAGCCTTGGGGACATAGATAATCCTTTGATTTTGGAATTATCTTTCTAAAATAATCCAGTCCATCTTCTCCTCCAGATAGGGCTTCTATAGGTTCATATTCTTTTACTTCCCTTTGCAGCTTTTTTATTTCTTCATCAGAAATATATGGAGGATTGGAAGCAATTATATGAAATTTTCCTTCCATTCCCAATCCCTCTATTCCATGAAACAAATCTCCTTTATACAATTTCACATTGTTAAGATTAAATCTATCTTTATTTATACAAGCTACTTTCATTGGAATATCCCCTACATCTACTCCATATACATTTACATTTTTACGATAATATGCCACAGAAAGTGCTATAGCACCACTTCCAAAGCCTAAATCCAGTAAATTTATAGGTCTTTTGTCATATTTTTCATCAATAAATGTAAGGAGGTATTCCACTAAAATTTCTGTATCAGGTCTAGGAATTAAAACCCCTTCCTCTATATAAAAATCCAGCCCCATAAATTCCTTTTCATTAAGTATATATTGAATAGGATATCCTGTGGCCCTTTTTTCCATCAATTTTATAAATTCCTGTTCAATTTCAGGTTCAACTTCCTTTTCTCCATGGATATATATATAAACTTTATCAACTTTTAACAGTTTAGCAAGTACCAATACAGCTTCTAGATGGGGATTTCCATATTCCATTTCTCCTATTATATTTACCCCTTTTTTCAATAGACTATTTATGTCCATAAGTCATCTTCCTTGTTCTCCGTAAGCACTGCCTTCAATGCTTCAATGGCTACTTCAATTTGCGCTTCATCAGGTTCCTTAGTAGTGGCTATCTTTTGTAATATAAGACCAGGATAGGATGTATAATAAGCTAGTTTAGAATTGCTCTTCCCAATTAGCCTATTTATTTCATAGGAAATACCTGCAACTACAGGTAACATGAGTATTCTAATTAAAACCCTCTTTAAAGGATTAGGCCATCCAAAAAATGAAAGTACAAATATACTAACTATCATTACCATAAACAAAAAACTAGTACCGCATCTAGGATGAAGGGTGGGATATTTTTTTACATTTTCTACTGTTAGCTCTTCTCCATTTTCATAACAATGGATGGTCTTGTGTTCAGCTCCATGGTATTCAAACACTCTGCCTACATCTTCCATTTTAGATACGCTTACTACATATATAAGAAATATACCTATACGAACCAATCCCTCTAACAAATTCATTATAAAAGAGGATTTAATAGCTTTACTGAACATATTGGTAATTAAACTAGGCAGTAGTACAAACAATATAATGGCTAAAATCAATGAAATTAATAAAGTAAAAACTATTTCTACATCTTCTTTTTTATCCTTAAAAATCCTATCTAAAAAGGTTTCCTTTTTTTCTTTCTCTTCAAAGGATTCTTCAAAAAACTCAGCAGAATACATTAAAGCTTCGATTCCAAATATCAATGATTCAATTAAGCTTACTATTCCCCTTATAAAAGGGAGTCTAAAAAACTTATACCTCATCCCTAGTGTATTTAGCTTTTCCTTTTTAAGCACTATTTCACCATTCTCTTGTCTTACTGCAATAGCTACATCCTCTGGTCCACGCATTAATATTCCTTCAATCAAAGCCTGACCACCAATAGTAGTTATATGTTTGGGGACCCTTTTTATATCCTTTATATGCATATTTAAAACCCCCTTCTGGGATAGTAAGATTCTATCCCACACAAAAATAAAGGTTAGATGCTCCTTTCGCAACTAACCTAATTTTATAAAGAAATTAGTCTTCAATACCATATTTCTTCTTGAATTTTTCTACACGACCACCACGTTCAGCAAATTTTTGACGTCCTGTGAAAAATGGATGGCATTTAGAGCATATTTCTACTCTTAATTCCTCCTTAGTTGAACCTGTTGTAAAAGTATTTCCACATGCACAATGTACTACAGCTTCATAATATTCTGGATGAATTCCTTTTTTCATTTCTTTCACCTCTCTTTGTTGCAAATATATAAAAACACACTATTATACATATTTTGACCAATTAATTATAGCATAAAGCAAAAATTTTTTCAACTAAATCCAAATTTTATCTCTCATTTCTTCTATGAAAATTTGGTTATTTTTAGTTCGCATTAAATTTTCAATTAAAATTTCCGTTACCTCTTGAGTAGGTGCATTGCTTAGGGCTTTTCTTATAGCCCAAATAGTTTCTAATTCTTTCTGAGTAAGGAGTAGCTCTTCTTTTCTAGTTCCTGAACGATTTATATCCACAGCAGGGAATATCCTCTTTTCAGATAATTTCCTGTCTAGGTGAATTTCCATATTGCCTGTACCTTTAAATTCCTCAAATATAACCTCATCCATTCTACTACCAGTTTCCACTAAGGCTGTAGCTAAAATAGTAAGGCTTCCTCCTTCTTCCAAATTTCTAGCTGCACCAAAGAATCTTTTAGGTCTATGAAGGGCACCTGGATCTAATCCACCAGATAAGGTTCTTCCTGTGGCAGGAATAGTAAGATTATAGGCTCTAGCTAGACGAGTAATACTATCTAAAAGCACTACAACATCCTTGCCATGTTCCACTAACCTTTTAGCTCTTTCTAGTACTATCTCAGCCACCTTAGTATGATGAATAGGAAGTTCATCAAATGTAGAATAAACCACATCACCTTTTACGGATCTTTGCATATCCGTTACCTCTTCAGGTCTTTCATCTATCAAAAGCACTATTATCTCAATCTCTGGATGATTCTCAGATATGGCATTGGCAATGTTTTTAAGAAGAGTGGTTTTGCCCGCCTTTGGTGGGGATACTATCATTCCCCTCTGTCCCTTACCAATAGGTGCTATTAAATCAATAATTCTAGTTGAAAGATTTGTAGGAACTGTCTCTAGTTTTATCCTCTCCCGAGGATATATGGGAGTTAAACTATCAAAATCTGGTCTATCAACACAAGTCTCTGGATCAAGATCATTTACCTTTTTTACATAGAGAAGGGCTCTATACTTCTCGCCAGACTTAGGCTCCCTAGTTATACCAAATACCTTATCTCCTGTCTTAAGCCTAAATCTTCGTATCTGGGAAGGGGACACGTATATGTCATTATCTCCCGATAGATAGTTATCACATCTTAAAAAACCATATCCATCTTGATGAACATCTAAAATCCCTTCAGCCCCATTTATATTATCCATCTGTTCAATTTCTTCACTTACCTTTTCAGGTAATTTATCCATATCTATATCTTCAATATCTATCGTTTGATTATTCTGTTCATTAACTTCTACATCCTCTTTTTCTCCTTTTTTAGCTTCTTGTAAAATTAAATCTATTAATTCTTTTTTCCTATATTTAGTAATTGATTTTATCCCTAAAGTCTTAGCAATAACTCTTAGATCAGCTAGTTTCTTGTCTTCTAAAATACTCGGGTCCAAATATTGTCACCTCCAAAATATTAAAAATTTATCTTATATTCTTTACATCCTCATTATTGGAATGGTATTTAAGATAGGCTTAAGTGGATTAGTAATTTAAATAAAATAATATCATTATAATATTAAATAGTCAAACCTTATTATTTCGCATATTCAGGTTTTTTATCCAATCTATGTATAGCCTCTATAAATCTAATGGTACCTGTTTCTGCTCTCATCACAACGGAGTTAGTTTTAGCCCTGTTGTTTTCATAATATACTACTCCCTTTAAAAGCTCCCCATTGGAAATTCCTGTAGCAGCAAACAATATTTCATTTCCTTTAGCCAAATCATCTATGGTCAATATCTTATTTATATCGTCAACTCCCATATCCTTACATCTAATTTTTTCCTTATCATTCATAGGATATAGTCTTCCTTGAAACTCCCCTTCCATACATTTTAAAGCTGCTGCTGCCAATACTCCTTCTGGAGCTCCACCTATACCTAAAAGCATATCCACTCCCAGATCCTCAAAACAAGTAGCTATAGCTGCTGCCACATCTCCATCTTGAAACAATTTAATTCTTGCCCCAACTCTTCTTACTTCACGAATCAATTCTTCATGCCTTGGTCTATCTAGCATAGTTACAGTAATATCAGATATGGGCTTATTCAACGCCTTTGAAAGATTATATAGATTTTCTTCCACAGATAAATCCAAACTTACCTTTCCTTTAGCCTTAGGTCCTACTGCAATCTTGTCCATATACATATCTGGTGCATGTAAAAGACAACCTCTAGGAGCTACTGCTACAACAGAAATAGCATTGGATAATCCTTTGGCTACAGCATTGGTTCCATCTAAAGGATCTACTGCTATATCAACTTTTATAGAATCCTCTGTTGCTTTACCAATTTGTTCTCCAATATATAACATAGGTGCTTCATCCATTTCACCTTCACCTATAACCACTACTCCATCAATAGTCAAAGTGTCAAACATTCTTCTCATACCATTTACCGCTGCTTGGTCTGCCATGTTTTTGTCCCCACGTCCAAGATAACGAGCAGATTGTAAAGCTGCAGCCTCTGTCACCCGAACTAAATTTAATGCCAAATTTCTATCCATATAAATCCCTCCATAATTAATATTTATTGTATATAGTATATGCTATTAGGGATTTATATGTCAATTAGTATCACACATTTAACTATGCTTTTTTAATAACTCCTTTAGTATATCATTTTTATTCAATTTATGTCTAGCTTCTATAAATCTTATGGTACCTGTTTTAGATCTCATAACTACAGAATGGGTCTTTGCTAAATTATCTCCATAATACACTACACCCTTTAGAAGATCTCCATCGGATATGCCAGTGGCTGCAAAGAATATATCATTCCCTTTAGCTAAATCATCCATTGTAAGTAGTTTATCCAATTTTTCCTCTGTCCATCCCATATTAGTACATCTTATTTTTTCCTTTTCACTCATAGGATATAGTCTTCCTTGAAAATCTCCTCCCATACATTTTAAAGCTGCTGCTGCAATAACTCCTTCTGGTGCACCACCTATGCCCATTAATATATCCACTCCTGTATCCTCAAAAGCTGTAGCAATAGCTGCTGCCACATCTCCCTCACCAAACATTTTAATCCTTGCTCCTACTCTTCTAACTTCCTCTATAATGCCTTTATGTCTTTCTCTATCCTGTATTATAACTGTTAAATCTGATATGTTTTTATTAAGTGCTTTAGCTACATTTTTAAGATTTTGTTCAATTGGTGCATCTATATCTATTTTTCCTGCTGCTCTAGGTCCTACAGCTATTTTTTTCATATAGGTATCGGGAGCATTTAAAAGGCATCCTTTAGGTGCCATGGCTATAACTGAAATAGCATTAGGAAGCCCCTTAGCTACCAACTCAGTACCATCTAAAGGATCCACTGCTATATCTGCTTCCACATCCATTCCTCTACCTATCTCTTCTCCAATATATAGCATAGGGGCTTCATCTAGTTCTCCTTCCCCTATAACTACTTTACCTCTAGTATTGACTAAAGCAAATGCAGACCTCATACCATCTACTGCTGCCTGATCTGCCCCTATTGCATCACCTCTACCCATATATCTACCTGAAGCTAACGCAGCAATTTCTGTAACTCTCACTAATGACAAAGCTAAGTCTCTATCCATACTATCTCTCCTCCATTTGTAAATTATAACATGAACACTTTTATTTATTCAATTCTTCCCAATCCTTCAAAAATTTATCAATGCCTATATCTGTCAATGGATGGGATAACATTTGAACAAATACATTATAGGGTATAGTGGCTATATGAGCCCCTGCTTTGGCTGCCTCTATTACATGAACAGGATGTCTTATACTGGCAGCAATTACATTAGTATTTATATCATGTAAGGTAAATATATCTACAATATCCTTAACTACATATATACCTTCATTCCCTATATCATCTAATCTTCCTATAAAGGGACTTACATAATTAGCCCCTGCTCTAGCAGCTAATAAGGCTTGATTTGGTGAAAATATCAAAGTTACATTGGTTTTTATTCCTTCCTTTGAAAGAATCTTAACAGCTTTTAAGCCATCTCTAGTCATAGGGATTTTTATAACTATATTAGGATGAATACTTGCTAGTGCTCTAGCTTCTTCCACCATTCCTTCCCATTTTAAGGATATGACTTCTGCACTTATAGGACCGTCTACTATACTTGTTATTTCCTTCAACACTTCTTTAAAATCTCTACCTTCTTTGGCTATCAGTGATGGATTAGTGGTTACACCACATATAACTCCCCATTTGTTTATTTCCTTTATTTCATCAATATTTGCTGTATCAATAAATAGTTTCAATATATCAATCTCCTTTCTCAATGGAATAGGCGACCTAGACGGTCGCCTTAAGTTTAAGCCCTTCCTGCTGAACCAAATAGGTTCATCTTCTCCACTACTGCTTCCTTCATAGCTTCTCTAGCTGGTCCTAGTATCTTTCTTGGATCAATATTATCTGGATTTTTCTCTAAAAAGTCCTTAATAGCATTAGTAAAAGCCACCCTTAAGTCAGTGTCAATATTTATCTTGTTTATTCCAAGGGATACAGCTTTTTTAATACTTTCATCTGGTACTCCACTGGAGCCGTGTAATACCAATGGAATATTTATTATCTCCTTAATTGCCTTTATCCTATCAAAGTCCAATTTTGGTTCCCCTTTGTATAGTCCATGAGCTGTTCCCACTGCTATAGCCAATGAATCTACATTGGTTTCCTCTACAAATTTTTTCGCTTCTTCAGGATCTGTAAAGGTTGCTTCCCTTTCATCAACAGTAACATTGTCTTCCGTTCCGCCAATTTTACCTAATTCTGCCTCTACAGAAACTCCAACGGCATGAGCTACTTCTACTACCTTTCTAGTTATTGCAATATTTTCTTCAAATTCAAATCTAGAGCCATCTATCATTACAGAAGTAAATCCATGTCTTATACATAGCATCACCTGATCAAAATCCGTACCATGATCTAAGTGAAGGGCTACTGGAACTTTCGCATTTCGTGCTGCTACTTTGCCTAGTGCTGCTATGTATTCAATACCTGCGTAATTTAAGCCCCCTTGGCTAGCTTGAAGAATAACAGGAGAATTGGTTTCCTCTGCTGCTTCTATTATCGCTTGAACTATTTCCATATTGTTTACATTAAATGCTCCTACTGCATAATTATTCTTATGAGCATCTTCTAATATCTCTTTACCAGTAACTAACATTTATAAGCCTCCTTTTATTAATATTTGGCGCATATTAGTTTATTACCCATCCTGTTTCTTAATATTTCTATTTTTTTCTCTTATAGAGTCAATACAGGTAATATTACGCTCCCTAAGTTCTATTTTATCCTTTCTTAGTAGAATACTCAAGTCCTCATCTGTTTCTGCAAATATAATATTTACACTATTACAATTTTGACATATTAGCTCAATTCTATCTGAAAAAACTTCTATACTTACATTTGAATTTCCACAATTACAATTTATCCTATTATGCTTATCTAAAAAATATACTTGCTTTAATGCCTTTCCTAAAACCTCAAAATTACTAAAATAGTCTCCATATGGATCTTGTTGTGCCAACATCTTTTGTTTAAAATTACCTTTATCTCCTATAAAACATATTTGAGAACCTTGATAACAATGTATATTATTGTTCCTCAATATATCCATAAGCCCTATATGATATATATGTTTATCACTGCAATTAAAACAACCTAATTCTATCCTTATATCCTTATTACTTCCTCTACTAATATATACATTATCTGTTCCACATTCACATGTATATTTAACACCATTATTTTTCATAGCCTGAAATAAGTTTACCTCATATACTTTTATTCTACCACAAAATTGACATCTAATGATTAAGGATTTTAAGCCGCAAATAATCATCTAATTCCCCTCCTTGGTAAAATTATTCTACATAAAAACTTAAAATCCTTCTAGATGTCAAAAAAATTTTGTAAAAATTAATAGAAGATTGGTTTTAAAACCAATCTTCTATTAATCTACTTTTATCTCTTTTTAAGTCCTAATATTTCCCTTGCTTCGTCAGGAGTTGCTATTTCTCTACCTAATTCCTTTGCTATTCTAACTACCTTTTCTACCAATTCCCCATTGGATTTAGCTAAAACCCCTTTAGATAGATAAACATTATCCTCAAATCCAACGCGGACATGTCCTCCCATGGCTATACCCATAGCTGCCATTGGCATCTCATATCTTCCAACCCCTGCTACTGTCCATGTGGAGCCAGCAGGTATACTATCCACCATAAAAGCCAAGTCCCTTCCTGTTGCTGCCATTTGTACTCCCAATACAAAGTCAAAATGCATAGGCTCTAATATGTAGCCTTCCTTAGCATATCTAATAGCATAATCTATCATGCCTTTGTCAAATACCTCTATCTCTGGCTTAACATTTTTTTCTATCATCACTTTACCAAAATTCTTTATAGTATTTTCAGTATTAACAAATATTTCATCCCCACCAAAATTTAAGGTTCCACAGTCTAAGGTAGCCATTTCAGGAAGAAGTTCTACAGGTTGCAATCTTTCCTCATCAGACATCCCCACTGCCCCTCCAGTAGAAGGCTGTATTATTACATCAGGGCATCTCCTCTTTATCTCTTCAATGCAAACTCTAAATCTTTCCTTATCTTGAGTAGGAGTTCCATCATCTTCCCTTACATGAAGATGTATAATACTTGCACCTGCTTTGTAAGCAGCTTCTGCTTCCCTTCCTATTTCATCCACCGTATAAGGCACATTTGGATTGTTTTCCTTTGTAACCTCAGCACCACATATAGCTGCAGTAATAATTAACTTTTCCATGAAATCCCTCCTATTTTCTCATTTTATCCTTTGGAACAACACAAACTCCCTCAGCCCTGCAAACCACCACAGGTTCCTCTAATACATCACAAGCAGATTCATTAATATCTGGTCGTGGTGTTATAACCTTTCTTGCTTCAAATTTCATCCTTCTAGAGGTATTACCTACTTTTGTAATCTCCCCTACTGCCTCTATAAACTCACCAGCATAAACAGGGGCTAAAAACTCTACCTTATCATATGCTACAAATAAGCCCTCATCCCCATCATGACGTATAAGTAATTCTGTAGCCACATCTCCAAATAGCTGCAACATCCTAGCTCCATCTACTAAATTACCACCATAATGAGCATCATTAGTACTCATCCTAACTCTAATCATAGCTTTTTCCATGAAATCCCTCCAGTACAAATTCGATCATATCCATTATAACATATGTAAATAGGTTAATCTATAAAATATAATAAGTATAAAAAACGGTGCCTGGCACCGTTTTTTATACTTATTCATTTTTTTATAAACCTGCAGCTACCCTAACTGCTTCATAGGCATTTACTATACCGTAACCATAATAATAACTATTCCCCACAGGTTGTGCTGTATTTCTCAATATATTTCTTGCATTATTTACACTAATATTCTTATTAACCGATCTTATCAATCCTGCTACTCCGGCCACATGAGGACTTGCCATAGAAGTACCTGACATAAATTGATATCTATTATTGGGAACTGTGCTATATATATTTACACCAGGTGCCATCAAATCAAGTCCAGTTCCATAATTAGAAAAACTTGCCCTATTCCCATTTGAATCCACAGCTCCTACGGCTATTACACCATCATATGCTGCTGGATAACTAATACTTGATGCATATTCATTACCACTAGCTGCTACTATAATAACACCTTTTGACATTGCTGTTTGACATGCATTATCAAATGCTTGTACATAACCTCCACCGCCTAAAGACATGTTAATTACGTCTGCTCCTACATTAGCTGCATGCAATACCCCTTCTATTATATTATAGACTGAGCCGCTACCATTATCACTTAATACTTTTACTGGTATTAAAGTACCTTCTCTCATAACGCCCGAAACCACACCATAGCTAGCAACTGTTCCCGCCACATGAGTACCATGACCATTTCCATCCATAAAATTAGAAGTATTTAAACTTGTAAAGTTTTTCCCCAAGCTTGTGTTTACATAATTTTCTAAACTTTCGTGATTATAGTCAATTCCAGTATCTACTATAGCTACTTTTACATTTCTACTACCTGGAGTAATATTCCATGCTTGAGGTGCTTTAATCATTTCATAATTCCACACTTGATTATTGTGCATTTGAATTGTTATATTTTCTGTGAATACCGTTTCTAAAGCATGCATTATATAATTTGGTTCAATGCTATTTACTTTTAAACCACTACTCTCTATTAATTCCCTTAAAGCCTCCATAGCTTTCTTCTGGGTTTTATATTTATTAGTTGGATATTCCACTAAATAAACATAGCCCATTTTTTCAATTATAGTTTCTTTAAAGTCATCAACTCTGTCAAGTTGAAAATCTTTGCTACCGAAGGTTTCTATAATAGATTTTTTTACAGTAAAATCCTCTTCGTTCATAATAGATATGTGTTTATCCGCATTATTGTTCCCTACACCTTGTACCGTACAAATATCCCCCTGGATCGAAACAATCAATTCCCCTGGAACACATTCCATATCCTTTATTTCACTCTTTGCAATAACAGAAGTACCCATTAATACTACTAGTACAAAAATCATAGTTAAACTTAAAATCCTCTTCATTCTCTTTTCACTCCCTTCTACCCCTTAATAGCGTTTTTAAATTCACCTCCTATTTATATATGTAATATCTTATATATTTACTCTCTCCATTGCTTTACATATTTTTTATATAATATATAATTAAATTGTAATTAAAAACTTTTAAGTAAATGACTTCAAGTAAATACCGTAATTAAAGGAGTTGAATCCTTTGTATTATGATCTTAAAAACTTTGGGATAGAAGTACGTAATATTAGAAATAATTTAGGGCTTACTCAAAACGATGTAAGCAAACTTTCTGATATTCACGTAGATACTATAAGAAAAATTGAAAATGGTAAGGTACTTCCTACACAAGAAACATTGGATTTACTATCACCTGTATTAAAAAAAGATTTAAATACACTTCTCCTTAAATATAGATTACATGACTACCATACCTTCGAAAAAATAAAAAATAGATTAGAATCTAAACTTGATAAAGGTGAATTTGAAACCTTATCTATAGAATTAGAAGACTTAAAGGCTCTACTTGATAATACCCTACATCCTTATTTTATAAATTTAATATATCAACTAATATTAATGACAGAAGCTATACTAATAAATTATAAGTCCAAAAATCCTCACGTATCTCTAGATAAACTAATAGCTGCTATGAAAGTAACTACTCCTGATTTTACATTGGACAACTATTCAAACTTTGTATACAATTCCATGGAATTAAGAATTTTAATGAACATAGCCCTTATAATAAATGAATTAGAATCTGTAGAAAAAAGTTTGGAAATCATGGAATATTGTATAAAATTAGTAGATCCCAATGACGATATTTATCCTAAAATATGCTACAACCTAGCTTATACTTATCATAGACTAGCCATGGATAAAGAAGCTTTACAATACTCTAATTTAGGCATAGACTATTGTCTTAAAAACAGAAATTATAGTGGATTAAATCTTTTATACTTTAGAAAAGGCATTGCTGAATATCTTGTTGGATATGATGATTATATGGATTCTTTGAAAAAAGCTATAAGTTTTTGTGAAATATTAGGTCAATACAATTTAAAAGATATTTTTATAACTAATTGTAAGAAGTATTATAATATAGATGTATTATAATATTACATCTCCTTCTTCATAACTATGCCACTCAATACTATCATCTTCTCTTTTGGTTGCTACATTATTCTCTTGTGCATTAGAACCAACAAATAGCAATGTCATAACAATTGCCATTACCAATAAAAATTTTTTCATTATTGTCACCCCTTTCATATTAACGTTTATATTTGTTGGTATTATAATTATACAATATAAAAAAATATAAATAAACCAGATTCAAATCTGGGTAATAAGTATAAAAAACGGTGCCAGGCACCGTTTTTTATACTTATTCATTATCCTCGATTTTTTATTACATTTAAAAATTGTTTTGTTCTCTCATTTTTAGGATTATCAACTACTTCTTTAGCTGGCCCTTGTTCTAATATCATTCCATTATCCATAAAACAAATTCTATCAGATACATTTCTTGCAAAGTTGATTTCGTGTGTTACTATTAACATGGTCTTATTTTGTTTAGCTAATTTTTTTATTATAGATAATACTTCATTTACTAGTTCTGGATCTAATGCAGAAGTAGGCTCATCTAATAAAAGTATTTTGGGTTCAAGAGCTAATGCCCTACCAATTGCAATCCTTTGTTGTTGCCCACCGGATAAATTAGAGGGATAGCTATCCTTTTTATCTAATAAATCCATCTGCTCTAATATTTCCAAAGCTTTATTTTCTGCTTCAATCTTATTCATTTTTTTAACCACTCTTAAACCTTCAGTAATATTTTGCAATGCAGTTTTGTTATTAAATAAGTAAAATTTTTGAAACACCATACCAGTATTTCGTCTTAACCATAATTTATCCTGCTTTGTTATTTTAGTTACATCAACAGAATAATCTCCTACTTGTATTTTACCTTCATCTGCTATCTCTAAACAATTTATACAACGCAATAATGTTGATTTACCAGTACCAGAAGGCCCTATTATGGAGACGACTTCTCCTTCTTCAATATCTAAATTGATACCCTTTAATACCTGTAAATCTCCAAAGCTTTTACAAATATTTTGCAGTCTTATCATACTGTTTCACCTACTGATTTTCCCAATTTTATTTCAATCTTCTTTTGAATAAATCCCAATACCGATGTTAATGCCCAATATACCAATAGTACACATACATAGGCTTCTAAATATCGATATCCTGAAGCTCCTTCCAATTGAGCTACCGCCATCATTTCCTTGACTCCTATTGCAAAAACAAGAGAAGTATCCTTTACTATGTTTATAAATGTCCCAAATAAGGTTGGTATTGCCACTCTTATAGCCTGAGGTAATATAATACGAAACATTGCTTGCATATATGTCATTCCTATGGATTGAGCTGCTTCCATCTGTCCTATGTGTATGGAAGAAATAGCTGCTCTTAATGATTCTGCCATATATGCAGCACTACATAAACTTAATATTATCAATGCAGCTTCAAAAGATGAAACACGTAAAGCTAATCTATTAGATAAAGGTAATACTCCAAAATAGAAGCAAAATAATTGTGCCATTAATGGTGTGCCTCGAAAAAAAGATATATACAATTTAAAAAATTTATTTAGCACTGGCACTTTTGCATGTACAATCATAGCAATAAAAAATGCTATCATAACACCTATTAGTATGGCAAAAAAGGATAGCCTTAAAGTAATAGTACTATATTTTAACATAATAGGTATTACCCTAATCATAAATCCAAAATCAAAATTCACTAAAATCACCTATTCTTCTGGTTGCGTAGTATCAATATTAAACCATTTTTCTGATAGTTTCTTTAATGTTCCATCTTCTCTCATAGATTTTATAGCTTCTGTAACCTCTTTTGCTAATTTTTCTCCTTCTTCATCTTTCCTAAATGGATATGCATTTATTTCATAGGTTAATTTTTCATTTAACTGCCTAATAGCTAAATCATTTTCTTCAATTACTGTTTTAGTCTTTATTTCTCCTTGCCATAATGCATCTATTCTCCCAATCATCAACTCTTCTTCTATAGATACACCATCATAAGTTACAATATCAAGTCCTAAATCATACTCTTCATTTATTTGCCTTAAGGTGGCTTCTCCATTCCCTCCTAACCAGCAGCCAACCTTTTTCCCTCTTAAATCTTCTTTAGTTTTATAATTACTATCTTCAGCTACAAACAAATCATAGTAACTATAAGCATATGGTTCAGAAAAATAATATTTTTCTTCTCTTTCTGGAGTAATTGACATTTGATGAGCAACTGTGTCAATATCCCCAGCATCAAGCATTCCAACTAGTCCACTAAATTGTCCTAATTTAAATTCTAAATCATAGTCATTTCTCTTTGCTATTTCCTTCCAAACATCTATTTCAAAACCTTTAACTTCATCGTTTTCCTGAAAAGCCCAAGGAATATAGGATGCCGAAGTTCCTACAACTACTTTTCTTTTGTCCTCATTTTTTAATTGGTTTGTGGTTTCATCTGTTTCACATGCAGTTAATCCAAAAGCTAATGTGCATATAAGCAATAATACTATAATTCTTTTCATTTTCATTTACAATTCCTCCTTGTGTAATATTTGGTAATAGCCTTCTCCATTCTTTTTAATGCTTCTTCTAAAATAGAACGAGGGCAAGCTATATTAAACCTCTGAAACAATTTACTTTCCTCTCCAAACATTGCTCCATGATTTAATGCTAGTTTACATTCATCAATAAAAAATTTCCTTAGTTCTTCAGAATCCATGCCTAATCCAGAACAATCCACCCAAAGTAAATATGTGCCTTCTGGTTCTACTACCTTAAGTTGGGGAATCTTCCTTTCAACAAAGTCCATAAAAAAATTCTTATTTTGTTCTAAATATTCAATTAATGAATCCAGCCAATCTTCTGATTCATTGTACGCAGCTATTAAAGCCATCTGCCCAAATACATTAGGTCTACCAATATGATGTTTTTCCAATTCCATATTATATATTTCCCTTAAATCATCATTAGGAATTATTATATTGGAAACTTGTAGTCCTGCTATGTTGAAAGATTTACTTGGTGATGTGCAAACTATGCAATTATCTCTAATTTCAGGAGAAATATTAGCCATTACAGTGTGATTGTTTCCTTTATATACTAAATCAAAATGAATTTCATCAGAGATAATTATTATATTATTATTTAAGCAAATCTCCCCAAG
>FZPS01000009.1_pt150 | contig 24913 bp, 25 predicted proteins | sample 1817821 | NCBI WGS metagenome assembly FZPS01 (sample SAMEA104158645, study PRJEB21678) | metagenome | place: Germany | collected 2015-04-21 | reverse complement strand
AAACAAAAAAAAGACGGGCGTCCTTTAACCCATCCTTTACATAAAGCCAGAAAAAGATTCGATTTTCTCTAATCCAATCTATTCCACAGGCTTTACAGCCCGCTCCCGCACTGCAGTAAGAATTTCCTGAAGAAAAGCCTGCCTCAGCTCCGGATCAAGCATGTCCTTTTCCGAGATTACTCTGCATCTAGGGTATTTCTTTAATACCTCAGCTGCGAAAAAACCGCTGATACTTCCAATGGGCTCTTCGGGCGAGTCGACAGCAAAGAGCTTGCAGTCCTCTATTCCGCAGGAAGGAGAGCGGCTTTTGAGGATAAATCCATCCACATGCTCCAAATCTTCCAGAAAGCCTTCGGCAAAACCAATCATCTCATCTGTCAAATCCCGATCTGTGGAGGGCTGGATTAATCGTAAACCCTGATCGGTCTTATAGATGCAGATCGGGTCCCTGGGAACAGAGAGCCCTATTCCCACTTCCGGACAGACAGGAATAAATTCTACAAAAGGTTCTAGTTCCTGGATAAAATCTGCCTCGATCCGAGCTCCATCATAGCGGCAGGCGTCAAAACTCAAGCATCTGCTTACTACAATTACCGGTTTCTGATAAACTTTCATAGTCACACCACCATTTAGTAATCCCAATTAAATTGATTCCACGGATACAGCCTGGTCGGAGGCAGAAGCTTAAAGGTCATCCATTCTTTTAATGTTGGATGGCTGAACCCCACCTGACAAGACCACAAAGCGATTTGAACATGATCTTTAGTCGGAATGCCGTACTTCTGGTCTCCAATCAACGGAGTACCCTCGGCTGCAAACTGCGCACGAATCTGATGCGGGCGTCCGGTTATCAGCTCTATCCGCACAAGACTGCATCCCTTTTGGCTTTCCAGCACCTGGTAATTCAAAACAGCTTTTCTGCTGCCGGAAACCTCTCCAGCACTCGCCGCAACCTTATTAAGTTCTCTATCTTTCTTTAAATAATGGACAAGCTGTCCAGCAGATTTTTTAGGTCTGCCGTGAACAACGGCCAGGTAGATCTTCTCAAAACTTCCATCAACAAACTGCTTGGAAAGGCGTCCGGCTGCCTTCGAAGTCTTGGCAAAAACCATCACACCTCCCACCGGGCGGTCAAGGCGGTGCACTAAGCCAAGATACACATTCCCCGGTTTATTGTAGCGCTCCTTTAGATCCTGCTTCAACAAAGTCAGCATATCGGGATCACCAGTGCGATCTGCCTGAGACAGCACATTAACCGGTTTCTCCACCACCAATAAATGGTTGTCCTCATAGATTATTGGAATAGACAGCATCAAATTCATCCTTCAAGCTCGCGAAATCTAACCGTTCCGTAGGTTTTCATCAAATAGTACATTCCAGCACAACCTAGGATTACAATTCCTGAAAATAGTACTGCAGCGGCCGCTATTTCTAATCTCAGCATAAAGGTTAAAGCAATCAGGCCAAATCCTATCACCATACTAGCCAGCATATTATACAGTAAATTCATATTCTGCTTAACTGCCATCTGCTCAGTGTCCCAATCCAGCTTAGGATTGAGCAGATCTATCATCAGCCCCATCATACCGGTTAAAAGCATGGCAGCAAAACTGGCGGCTAGAACCAAAATCGTAAAATAAACCGGAGCTTTGATCAGCACCGCTGCTGGTATAACCATGAGAAGAAATCCGGCGTAGCTGAACACTACCCCCGATAAAAGCTTAGCGATCAACTGTTCTTGATAACGCATCGGGATATGCTTAACATATAACTGCTGCCCTTCCCGAGAAATAGCGGTAGCTGTAATACCATTGCTCCCGCCGAGAATGGCCGCTATTCCCAATACAACACCAAAGACTATGCCCGCTATTTCTGGTTCCTGAAGAATGCCGGAAAGCGTTCCAAGTCTCTCAACAAAACCAACTTCGGCTTCATTGGAAGAAAAGAACAGTCCCATAATTAAAAATAGCGGCCAGACAAAATTTATTACCACACAGTTGAGAAAATAGATCGGCGTGCGGATTAAAATCTTCATCTCCAATAAAAGATAAGATAGGATCGGTGTCCGCTGTTTAACGAGCCCGCCAACCTGGTCAGCTTTGATGCGGTGGCGCCGTGAGCCCGATTCAGAGATCCCAATTACACCTTTAAAATAGATCAGCTCCGCGAAAAACAGCAGCACTAAAAACGCGGCCGCTGACAGAGCGGCAAATATCAGCAGATTAGTCAAACCGCTGGCAATTTCGAAATTGATCAGCGATTTCAACGCCCACTGCACACTGGGAAACAGCCTGGTCTGAAGCATCGAGAGAGCATTTCTGTCATCAAGAATCATCTGCTGCAGCATTTCTGGTGTAATTGTATCAAATCGCTGCAGAAAAAAGTTAATGCTCACACCAAGAGCAAAACTCAGCAGACCTCCCCCAATCTTGAGCATTTCCCGGTAGCGTCCCAGATTAGTAACCCGCATCACCAGCATCACCAAGAATGCCGCCAGCACCAAGGGCACAATTGGCAGAAATACTGTAATGATTAAGCCGTACAGATAGAAAAGTATACCAGCTTTTTGCTGAATACCATAGTAAACAAGAATCGGCAGAAATACAAATCCGACTAACAAATATTCATACAGTACTACTGTGAAAAACTTGGCGCCCACAATCTCCCGCGGCTTTACCGGCAGAGGCAGAAAGTTTTCAACATCATTTGCAAAGTAAAAAGTGCTGAGAATATGAAAGATCCCGAAGATGAAAATGATCAGGGAACTTATCGCCAAGCCCCAACTAATAATTACGCTTTCCTGACCAATTACAGCTAACCCTTGGTAAAGTAAACCGATCAATTCTAAAAAAGCAAAGAGAGCAATCGGGATAAAAACGAGGAAGAACGCTGCCATTAAAACCCAGGACCATTTGCTGCCCCTCTTAAAACCAAAATCGATACCGCCGCCGTTTTTTAATAAAACTTTTGTTAACACAAACGTCTTATTCCTCATTATCGGTCAACTCCAAGAAGAATTTCTCAAGGGAATCATTTTTCCGGAAATGCTCACGCATCTCAGTCATATCGCCTGTGAACAGGATTTTACCGCGATTAATAATCGCAATTCGATCGCAGAGTTTTTCTGCCACATCCAGCACATGGGTGGAGAAAAATAGTGTTTTATTCTTGTTGACATGCTCCCTCATCATTTCTTTTAACAGAAACGATGAGCGGGGGTCAAGACCTGTCATGGGCTCATCTAAAATCCAAACAGCTGGATCATGAAGCAGTACGCCGATAATGATAATTTTCTGCCGCATTCCATGGGAATAGCTTTGGATGCGATCGTTTAATACCTCTGTCATGTCAAACCGATCGCTTAATTCAGCAATTCTGGTCCTGCGCACATCAAGGGGCACTTCATAAATATCACCCATAAAGTTTAAGTATTCAATTCCTCGCAACCGCAAAAACATGTTGGGAGTATCCGGAACGAATCCGATCTGTTTCTTAGCCTCGAGCGGATTCTCCGAAATGTCTATGCCGTTGACTTCAATTCTACCGCTGTCAGGAGCTAAGATCCCGGTAATTAACTTGATTGCAGTGGTTTTGCCCGCACCATTCGGACCCAAAAACCCAAAAATCTCTCCCGGAGGTACAGTTAAAGAAAGATTATCAACCGCTTTGACACCACCGCCATATGTTTTATTGACATGCTCCAGCTTAATCACAGTATTCCCTCCCCAGTTTCAAACAACTAACTAAAAGATATCACTTATCAGAAAATGCGTCAATAGAAGAAAGGTGCAGGGAGACAAACAGGAGTCACGAATCACTTAATGGACATCTCTGTTGAGAAGGTATGAATGATGAAAAAGATCAAAATTAATCCCGATAACCTCAACCTGCGCAGAGCCTGCTATTACTACCCCTGCCATCAAAACATCCCGGAGAGTGAGTATGACTGCCGCATGTGCTACTGCGAATTCTACGAAGAGTGCTCCAACCTGGAACTTACCGAGCTGGGAGGATACTGGCTTCACTATCGTGACCAAAACAATGTGCCCAGAAAAGTCTGGGCCTGCGAAAACTGCACCATTCTCCACTACCGCAGGGTGTATGAAAAAGTGCAGAAATGGCGAATCAAAGGCTATCCAGACCGAAAAATTCTCTTGATTCTTGCCAGATATATGAAAGGACGGGTGCGCTGACCCGTCCTACTGCTGCGGCTGTTGGTAGTGATCAGCCAGCATCTTCTCTGCGCGAATGATGGCTGCCTTTACCAAACTGCCCGCTTCCCTGGTCGTGATGTTACCCCAGTCTCCGTTCTTGACTTTGTCGTAGAAACCGAGTTCCTGAGCCAATTCATACTTGAGCCGGTCCGACATAACACCTCTGCGTCGCGGCATCACTGCATCACTCCCAAGTATAGCCTAACCCGGTTTTAACCATGAGATACTGGATTACTGTGGTGATATAGGGTATGTACACCAAAAGCATCACTGCGAGCGCAGATCCTGAATCCGGTCTGCCGCTAATCGCCGGTATCCATCATTTCCCTGCCTCAGATTTACCGCTTCCATCAAACACCGGAGCGCTTCTTCCTTCTTACCTAAGCGTAGATTTAATTCTGCCATGATGATATACAGCTGCTGATCCCCCGCATCACTGCGCCGTCCCGACAGCAGCGCCTCCTCAAAATAATTCAACGCCTTAGCTGCCGCCTCTAACGCCCACTCCGGCTCTCCGCAGTCTTCATAAAGCCAAACAAGCCGCATCCACAAATTTCCATACAGCTGCGGTGCCGCTTCCATAAGATCAAATGTGTATAGGCTCAAATAATAGGCTGCGAACACTTCACTTAAGGTACGTCGAGAGCTGTACTCAAATTGGAGGCTGCCTTCCACCAGAGCTTTTTTCAATTTCGCAGCCTGCCGCGGGGTAATTTTTCTAAACTGCTTGCGTGGATAAGCAAATCCACAGCCCGGACAAACCCAGATATAGTACCAAAGGGGTTCCATGTTCTCGTAAATTATGCGAAAATCAGAAGCGACCTGTTTAGTTATTAATCGCGATTCCCGCAGTTTTACCGCAGAAAACTCTGTCTGGCAGACCGGACACTCCGCTGATGAATAGAAAATATATTCATCAAATTCAGCCGGCGCTGTCGTTTCAAAGTGGGGGTGTCCGTCGGGCAGAACTTGGGCTAATGTTTTTGCAAGCGGCTTCGAGGTTTCTGCCTGTAAGGTGTCTTTGTTTTCATTCAGCTCCTTATTCGCCGCTTCTGCAGCCACTGCTTTCAAGATTGTGTAGCCAATTCGCGGCCGCTGCTGAAATAAGCTGATGATGTTATCCTCAGTAATGACAAATAAATCGGTTTCAGTAACGCAGCGGGCTGTTGTTTTTCGAGGCATTTTGTTCAAAAACTCCAGCGCACCAATTAATGCTCCATTGCCAGCGATTTCGGTTCGCTCATCAGTTAGTTCAACACTGCCGCGCAGGATAAAGAACATAGCGTCTGCCGACTGACCTTTTGTGTAAAGTTGAACGCCGGCAGGTTTGCGAATTACCTGTAATCTATTCACCATAACCGCATCCTTTAGTCCAATCACACGGACAATTTTTTAATAATGTCTTCTAAATTCTGAGCAACCCGTGACAAATTCACTGCAAACTGGGCAATACCATGGGTTGCTGCTGATTGTTCTTCGGTCATCGCCGCGATTTCTTGACTGGAAGCTGCCTGATCCTGAGATCTGTCGCTGATAATCTGCAGCTGTTCAATAATGTCGTTGATCCTCTCCACAATATTCCGCAGCGACCCGGTAGTTTCTTTCACTACCATTGCTCCCTGATTAACCTTGGCTCGGCTGGAGCTGATTGATTCAACCGCGGTATTCATTTGGCTTTCTAGAGTAGCTGCCAGGTTATTGACTTCCTGCAGGCTGGTCTTGGTCTGCTCAGCTAGTTTACGCACCTCTTCCGCAACAACTGCAAAGCCATGGCCAAACTCCCCAGCTCGCGCAGCTTCAATTGCCGCATTTAGAGACAAGAGATTAGTCTGATCCGCTATTTCGGTAACTACCTGAACTACTTTGATAATCTCTTTGGAAGCTTCTTTCAGACTGTTAATGGCAGCAGTAGTAGTTTCAGTTGCCTCTTCAATCATCTGCATCGATTCCATACACGATTCAATGCGATTAGAACCCAGCTGAGCAACCTTCCCGGTTTCCTGCGCCTGTTCATTGATCTTTTGGGTATGTTCACTGATTGCGGTAACGCTGCTGGCAAACTCGGTAGCGACAGTTGCTACCTGTTCAATCGAAGCGCTGAGCTCTTCAACTGAAGCGGACGCAGTTTGGCTCGCGGACGAAGTCTCCAAAGCAGCATTTTTAGCTGCAGCTATCATTTCTTTCAGCCCGGAAACCATCTTATTAAAAGATTTGACCATGATTCCCGCCTCATCGCCAGATTCATACTCAACCACAACAGTTAAGTCGCCGCTGCTGGCATGGAGCATGGCGTTTGTGAGCAGCTTAATAGGCTTAGTAATACTGCGGGTAATTACAACCGCCAGAATTATTCCGAGGGAAACAGCTGCAGCCAAAACAAAATGACTGCGGAGAATACTGGCAGCAATCGTATTCGTAATTTTTTCGGAAGAATCAGTGCGGACAACGAATAACGCGTCGGAAATGGACTCAAGGGAAGCGCGAATCTCTGTCAAACGAGGTTGAGTTTCGCTTGTAAAGATGGATGATGCCTGCAAGTGGTTATTGGGCAGGGCTCCCTGAATTTTCTGGGCGCTGCTGTGCAGATACCGGTGATTATTTTCCAACTCAGCAATAATAGGAGCGAGTCCAGGAATCTCTTTTTCAATTTCTGCTCGCTCGGGACTGAGCAGCCACTGTCCAAGCCTGCACTTAGTGGGGTCTAACTCAATATCAAAATCAGGACTGCGGGCATCAATCAGATCTCTTAATCGCGATACCCAAAACAAATGGTCTATTTCACGCTGGGCAAAGTCATAGATGAGATCGCTGGTATCCAGCACAACAGTATTCTGATCGCGGATAGAAAAGAGGCCGAAAAAATTAGAAAGACCAAAAACCAGCATAAGTACCAACACTAAAGTAAAGCCCAAACCTATTTTTTTCCCGATAGTGAGATCCGACCACTTCATTAAGATACTCCTTTCACACCATTCCGAGAGTTTTTTACCTTTAACCCTGTATTCGTAAAAATCGCTATCGTTTCCTTCTTTTTGTGTAAATTGGCACAAATCTCTGGTCGGATCAGAAAACCCCGCAGTTGCCGCGGGGTTGGATCTATATCTTAAATTTCTCTGTTAATTCCCTCAATACTTCTGCCTGCTCCGCCAAATCATTGGCAGATGAAGTAATCTCCTGCAGTGTGGCCGCTTGTTCTTCGGTAGCAGCTGCCATCTGCTCTGAACCGCTGCTTAATTCTAATGCATAGGCAGCAACCTCTTTTATCCGGATACTGATATTCTCTACCGCTCGACCGATCTTTTCAAAAGCCTCTCCCGCTATTTTCACACTGCTTGATCCTGTCTTAATCTCAATAATGCTGTCATTAGCTCCATTGATTACTCGAGAAATCTGAGTGTGCACTTCACGAAGCAGTCCAGCGATTTGCCCAGTAGCGACAGCGGACTGCTCTGCTAAACTGCGTACTTCGTCCGCTACTACAGCAAAGCCTCTTCCCTGCTCACCTGCTCTTGCTGCTTCAATAGCAGCATTTAAAGCCAGCAGATTGGTCTGCTCTGAAATATCGCGGATTAAATCGGTAATCTTCCCAATTTCCGTGGATTGAACACTGAGCTGTCCAACACTTTGGTGGAGAATGTCGAAACTGTCTTCAATCGTCTGCATCTGATCAACCGCTTTAGTAATCAACTCCTGCCCTTCCTGAGCAAGGGAGCGCACTGAAACACCGTCCTGATCTATATTCTGGACATGATCACTCAACTTTTGCACAGATCCGGCAAACTCGCTGGTCGTTGCCGCCACTTGCTGGGTTGAAGCGCTGATTTCCTGGCTGGATCGCGACACAACCGTACTTAAATCAGCGGTTGTACCGCTGGCAGCTTTTACCTCGCCAATCAGCACACCTAAATCATGCTGCAGCTTTTTAAATGTGTTGGCAAGATCACCAAGCTCATCTTTGCTCACCAGCGTAACCTCGGTAGTAAAGTCTCCGCGGCCTATGTTTTCCGCTGCTGATGCCAAACGCAGCACGGGATTAATCAGAATTCGGTTAGCAAACAAAGAACCGATAGCAAATCCGGACAGCAGAAGCACCAGCCCGATTATCAATGTCCGTCTCAGTTGATCCTGGATGTGGACATTGGCTTCATTATAGGAAATAACTGCTCCTAATGACCAGCCGGTCCGATCAATGGTTGAAAAGGCCATGAATCTCTCATCCGGGTCGCGATAGTTAAATTCTCCCGAGGGCTCATTCAGCATTTTTTGGGCTGCTTCCAGATCAGCTTCCACCAAGGTCCCCACCTTTTGTGGTTCACGATGAGCCAAAATCAATCCCTGCTGATCCACTAAAACCAGAAATCCTTCCTGGCCTACCCGACGGTTGGAGAGAATTGCAGACAGACTGTCTAAGGTTACATCTATCCCCACTACACCGACAGCCCTGCTGTCACCCGGGCTATAGACCGGCGCTGCAGCGGTCACTACCAGCTTACCGCTGCCTGTATCCACGTAGGGATCCGTCCACACGAGTCCTCCGGAAGCAATCGCTTCAGCATACCAAGACCGAGCAGTTGGATCAAAGCCCGGCGGCAAACCTTCTGGCGGCAGAGGATAAACATAGAAGCTGCTGTCTCTAGTACCGTAAAAAGCATTCTCAATATCAGCGTGCGATTCAACATACGCCTCAAAAATCTGCTCAATTCTTTCTGATTCAGAAGGCCTGCTGAGTACATGCCGGACACTGAAGTCACTTTGCATCATTTCAACCGCATCTTCAACAGACTTCAGAAACACATCGACCACATCTACACCACTTTCAAGAGCGCTGCGAGCATTCATCCTCACATTTTCTGTCAGCAGCTCCTTAGACGTCTGGTAATCATTTAACCCCAAAATAAATACCGGGATAACAATTACGGCAAACACCAGCAACAGCATTTTCCACCGCAGGGATAGTCTCATGTATGCTGCCTCCTATTAAGATCTTATTTGGTTACGAATATTTTACCATAAAACGGAAAGTGATTATAGTACAAATTGGTACAAAATTCGAGGGTGTCTTATTGATTTCTCTTCAACAAAAAAGCACTGCCTCCATCAGGAAACAGTGCCGCATTTCGAGTTAATCCTTACTGCTTAATTAGGCTGCGCAGAGCCTCTAATGCAGCTTCATAATCTGGGTGGTTTCTCATCTCATCAAGGTATTCTACATAGGTAACCTGGTTATCTTGGTTGAGGACAAACACAGCGCGGGCGAGCAATCTCAGTTCTGTGATCAGCACCCCATAGTCTCTTCCAAACGCTTCATCGCGATGAGCAGAAAGGGTGATGGCGTCTTCTAATCCGGCGTTACCGCACCAGCGCTTTTGGGCAAAAGGCAGATCGTTGCTGACAGTTATCACAACCGCTTCAGGGAGATTGGCAATTTCTGCATTAAATCGCCGGGTCTGCTGATCACAAACACCCGTGTCAAGGGATGGAACAACGCTGATCATCTTCACCTTATTTCCGAAATCAGACAGAGTCTTGATGCCCAAATCATTGTCAACCAGCTGAAAATCGGGAGCAGGATCGCCAACGTTAAGAACACCGCCTACTACAGTTACCGGATTTCCGCCCATTGTCACTCTGCGTTCACTCATAGGTATCCTCCTTCACCAGTATAATTTATTACTTTCCTGCTAATTTATTCCTCACATAAGCTCCAATCCCTCTAAAGATTTACCGACCGGAGCGAATATCTTTTATCGGTGTTGGCGAAAACTGCAGGTTTTCGAAAACAACCTGGCACCCGTTTCCGGTCGGTGACTGGGCTACCAATCCAACTCTAACAGGGCCATCGCTCTCCAAGCGAAAATAGCGCGCCATCTCCCACCATTCGCCATCGTGAGAATAGTGAAATGCAAAACAGCTGCCAAATCTAGTTACCCTCAGATAAACACCGCTTTCCGGCAGAGTTACTGAATTGCAGTCATCTGAAAGACCCTTAGTCACAACACTTACGATCATCGGTCGTTTATAGCTGAACTCGCAGCACAGCTTAGCCCAATGCTCATCATCAACCATCACCATCAATACCGCAGCATCAAAGTCGTCAAGCATCTCTACCTGAACTCGGGTGCTGAAAGTAAAATCACCTGCTTGATGCCTGTACAGAAAATGTCCATCGTCTTTAACACTAGTTCCGGCAGGATCCCGGAAAAAGTCCGTCTTGGTCTCTGCCTGCACTACCAATCCCTGGTCAGTAAAACACCAATTTTCTGGTTCATTGAGCCACTGAAATCCTTCCGGCAGTGTCTTTCCCTGCAATCCGGCAAAAAGATTTACCATCATGATTGCCTCCCTTTTCAGTTTTTACCACGTCATTCCCGAACACTTACTCGAAAAAGTTCCAGTTGTACCAATTACAAATTCACAATAATTTGTTTACATTTTCCACATTTGGTCATGGGGTTCCTGCCTAAACTGCTCTTCATCAGTTAGCCCTTCTCGAGAAAATGAAAAAAGCTGACACCTGTTCTCTCACAAAGTGTCAGCTGTAAATCCTTATTTGATTTATTCATTAGTGGCGGCCCCGGCAGGAATCGAACCTGCGGCACGCGGTTTAGGAAACCGCTGCTCTATCCCCTGAGCTACGGGGCCGCAGCAAAATATAGTGTAACACAAAACTAACATGAATTCAATCTGTTTTTCTAGTAGCTCATCGGCAGAAACTCGAGATAATCGCTTACCTTGCCGTCATCTAGGCAGCATTCGATAATCTTTCTGCCGAGAGGATGGAGGTCGTCAACCAAGTATTTCTCCAGCTCGCGCTTAAAGAATGAGGTGAGAATTGCCGCGCCTTGATCGTAAGCACCAAAACCGACCTCAGGCTGATACTGCACCTGGAGCAGATCTTTCTTAACCTGGTTTCCATCTACCTTGACAGACTGCATCGCATATCCCAGCAGCGGACAGCGAGATTCGACCAGTCGATCTTTACCGAAACTAGCACTTCCTCTCCTAGCTAGATACTCTCTGGTAATCCACTGCGGCATAAAGCCTACCTCGTATGCTCCGATATGCTGATTCGGAATCAGGATATAGCGGGTTCTATACGCTTTCCTAAACTGCTCTAACAGCAGATTAGCCTGATCTACCATTCTGCCGGTTACAAAAGGCCAGTACGAGCCAACTCCTTCACTTTTCATGCCTCCGCCGACATCATTAATGCTGGGGTTGTTCGCCCCCCGCGGGGACACTAACCGCCACAGCCAGGCCAAACTCGGCGGCAGTACATGAAACAGGCCAATAATCCCATAGGAAGGATTATCCTTGGTGGTGAGCGGAGTTCTGACACCGAAACTGCGGATATCAACTGCAGCCGGTTCAGTGATAGCCCCGGAAATATGGCTGCGCGGCACAATCACCCTGGGGTTCGGGCAAGGCTGTCCAGGAGCGTCTTCGATATGCTCCCAAATCAAGCAGGTGGCGCCAGGTTTTCCGTCTAAGTTCATAAAAATCAGCGGTTCTTTGGGATGGATTGTAATTTTCTCATAATACGGCTCCGTGCCGTACTGCGCGATATGGTCGATCCGCAAAAACCATCCGGCTTCGGCATCTTTAACAACTAACTTGCCATCGTCTTCCTGCAGACCTCTAGGGCACAGCGCCATATCATCAGTAATTGGCAGCAGTTCGCTGGATTCGCGCAAGCTGATGATAATCTCTTCTCCGGTGGTTACGTTCTCACCGAATTTAACAGTACCATCTTCCTGGCGGTGAATCTGCTCAATCATCTCGCTCTTTCCGCTGCCGCTTGCTCCTTCATGCATAATGGTAAGTACGTTCTCATAGGGAGTAATAATCTTGACCGTTGAAGCATGCAGTGTTACCCAGCCATCATCTTCTCCCAAATCCAGCAGCATAGCGTAGACGCCTTTTTTGGCGCTCGGTCCAGGATAGAGATTGTACGAAAACACTTCGTGGACCTCATCTGTACGGTTGTGAACCACGATCTGCTTTCCATCAAAGTGGGTATGCCGAAATGGCGGAGCCACATAAACTATTCCCCGCGGCTTGAAGTTTTCAGGAATCTCATCTCTTGGAATAAACTCCTGCATATCAGCTAAGGCAGCTGCGAAAAATGCTGCGTTACGCGGTGAAATCAGCAGTGCCGGATATCCATATTCTTTTCCTCCGGCATAAAATGGCATGACAATTAAACTCTGATTGCTAAGCCAATCAAGCGTCTGCTGTCTCAGGGGATCAAATTCTTCTCCAAACCGCTGATCAAAAGTTACTTTATCAGTCGGTTTCTTATCTCCAATCACCATGCAGTCGGGATCACGCCGACGCATATACGGCTCCACAAAGTTAACCGCAACTCCATTTTTGCACTTGGTTACAGTTGCTTCCAAAACTCTGCCTTGCTCAGGAACTTGATAAGCGACTTCAAAAAAGCCACTCTGCTGACCGCCAATGGCAAGCTTAACTAACTGTTCCCGAGTTTCAGGCACAAAGACATTTTCATGGTTTATGGTTTTGAAAACATCCTCAGGTAACTCAAACTTAGTTAACATCGGATTTTCCATGATAACTCCCTTTCTGTAATTAGGATTCTGGTAAATTAAAAAACCAGTTAAACTGGGTTTAATGTAACAATTATCTGTTTATTATTCTACAAAATACACGTCAGTTCCTTTTTTTCCGCAAAATAAAAAAAGGACAGGCAGGATTAGCCTGCCTATCCACGATTTGTTAACCATCAATCTCGTCTAAGTTATCCTGCAAAGAAGCAATCTGCTCACGGCGGTGTTCGTTCTTGCGCATGATCCGTTCGCGCTCAGTCTCAGGAAGTGCATCGTTTCTTAAAGTTTCTTCAGCTTCATCTAAACGCTCAAGAGTATTTTCAATCTGTTCTCTGTATTTAGCTTCCCGATTCTTCCTTTTAGCCATTACCATAACCCCTTATTCTTCATGGTTCTGCTGCTGTTGGAATCTGTATTCGTCTTTGATTTCCTCACGCTTGCCTGCAATCGCTTCTTCTCTACGGCGGTTTTTTGCTAATATTGCCTGCCGCTGCTCTTCCGGCAGATCCTCATTGCGGAGAGTTTCGTGGGCTGCTTCCAGGTTTTCAATAGTATTTACTACCTGATCCTGCAGCTTATCCACGTTGTCACTGCGATCGTCAGGCTTGGGTTTTGGCATACTAACAACTCCTTTCCTAGCTGCCTCTCCCATAGTCTCTGCAGCAGCGGCAAAAAGTATGCTATTTGAATTGTGCCAAAACCTCATCCAAGTTAGGACTGACAAGGGGTTGTTTAACCAGCGGTCCGGATTTTAATGCGGGAATCGAGTCAGCCAGCGTTGGGCGGTTGACCTTGTAGAAAATGCCGATGGGAATCTTTTCTCCCCACTCCCAGGATCGCTCCCACGCCATACTGCGATCATGCGGATCGTAATTGGGATCCTGATTCAGATCATAAACCCGACTTCGGTACCACTGATAAGTATTGATTTTGTTAAACGTGACGCACGGCTGCAGCACATCCACCAAGGCAAAACCGGGATGCTGAACAGCAGCTTGCAGCGTTTTGATTAGATGCTGCTGATCGGCAGCGTAGCTTCGGGCAACAAAACCAGCATTTAACGTAATCGCTAATGCCAGTGGATTAAATGACTCGTAGGCCACACCCTTTGGTGTAGTGCCTGTAACCATACCAGGACCTGACATAGGAGAGGCTTGCCCTTTAGTTAACCCGAATACTTGGTTGTTGTGGACAATGTAGGTGATATCGATGTTTTTCCGCATCGCATGGACAAAATGGTTGCCCCCCTCCGCATAGCCATCACCGTCACCGCCTTCTGCGATTACCGTTAAATCTCCGTTAGCAATCTTGGCACCAGTGGCTGTCGGCAGTGTGCGCCCATGCAGCGTATTGAGAACATTACCCTTAATGTAATGAGGAGTTTTACCAGCTTGACCAATTCCGGACACGTATAAAACATCCTGCGGATTTAAGTCCAGGCCTTCAAGGGCCTGGGAAAGTGCACTGAGAATTCCAAAGTTTCCACATCCGGGACACCACGCTGTTTCCCTGCTGATGGCAAACCGTCTTTCTGTTGTCATCTGCCTTCACCTCCTAAGATCCGCTCCACAATATCCTGCGGGGCAAATGGACGTCCGTCGTATTTGCGCACATGCCCATCCGGAGCTGCAGCTAATTCCATTCCGATCAGTTTCTGCAGCTGTCCTACATAGTTGTTTTCTACAACGAACTTCTTTCCGGGCAGATTCCAAACCTCCCGCAGCTTATCAGGTAAGGGGAAGACTTGAGGCAGATGCACCTGCAGTGCTCTTATGCCTTTTTCTCTCAAGATATCAACTGTTTCCCTGATCACACCCTTGGTTGAGCCAAAACCGATTAAGATATACTCAGGGTCATCATCGCCATAGGTAACCGGATCCAAAGCTTCGGCCTGCAGACCTTCTAACTTCTTCATCCGCTTATCCATCATTTTAATCCGGGTATCCGCATCCTCGATAAGATGGCCTTCTTCATCATGCTCATCACCAGCGCTGACTACAAGACCTCCCGAGCCAAATCCGGGCAGTAGGCGCGGCGATACACCTGATTCGGTAAACTGATAGCGCTTATACTCCGGTCCGGCATCGGTGATCAGCTCACCGCGATCAATGGTAATCCTCCCCGGATCCAGCGGTTTGACAGTCTGGTATGAATCAGCCAAATGCTGGTCACTTAAGACGATTACAGGAGTCTGGAACCGCTCTGCTAAGTTAAATGCGGTCCCCATCAAATAGAAAGCCTCTTCTACATCACCTGGAGTTAATACAGCTTTGGGGTAGTCTCCGCTGCCGCCATAAACTGCAAATAGTAAGTCGCCTTGTTCAGTGCGGGTGGGAAGCCCAGTGCTAGGACCGGGACGTTGTGCGTTGATTACTACGACCGGTATTTCTGCTGAACCAGCTAAACCCAATGCTTCAGTCATTAGAGCGAACCCGCCTCCGGAAGTGGCTGTCATTGCCCGCGCGCCGGCATAAGCAGCTCCGATTGCCATATTAATCGCTGATATTTCATCCTCAGCCTGTTCCATCACCACATCTAAGCGCTCGCTGTTCATAGCAATAAATTCAGTTACGCCTGTTGATGGAGTCATGGGGTATGCGCTCATAAACTTTAATCCAGCTGCAAGCGCTCCTGCCGGGAGGGCGTCATTGCCCTTGAGGATCATTACCGGTGGGCGATCCTCCGGCTTAGGCGGATGTTCCAGGGTTCTTCCTGCTCGCGCCAGACTAAATCCAGCCCGGGCACACTTAAGATTGCCCTCAACCACTGCATCGCCTTTGGATCCAAATGTTTCCGCCAGCACAGTTTCAACAGCGTCAAGATTGTCAGCCAAAAACGCCCAAACTGCTCCAGCTGCAACGGTGTTGGCCATAATTGAAGGCTGACCCTGCTCGTTCGCAACCTCGGCAAAGTTGATACCGATAAAATCCAGGCCTTCCTCCTCATCCGACTGCCCATCGGCGATAACAACTCCACCCTCGTTTAGCTCTGAGCGGTGCTGCCCGATGGTGTGCTTATCCAGAGCCACCAAAAGATCGACTCCACGCTCACAGCAGAAGACCGGCTCATCTGCTATCCGCAGTCTGGTAAAATTATGACCACCGCGGATTCTGGACATATAGTCCTGCTGAGCAAACAAGTACCAACCTTCCTTAGTTATTGCTCGAATCAGCATGTTGGTAACTGAAACCAAACCTTGTCCTGCTTCGCCGCCAATCAGAATATTGAAGCTTTTCAACGCACAAACCACCTCTCTTCCACTATTTGCCATTGATTATAATACATTATCATATTAATGTAAACAGTAATCAAACTCATTACAGCGGACCACCAAATGTAGGGACAAACAAAAGTTTGACCCATTCTGTTGTGGGTAAGTCTGTGGACTATGTGGATAAATACTTAGTCACGGAGTTAAGAACGTGTTAAAACTCCAGTTAGAACGCTTCCTTACAATAAATCAACTGTCTGACTTTTTCGGCGAATATAAATTTGATCCTGAAAAGACAAGCCATATAAATCCATCAGTTTTTGATCAATTTCCTCGTAAATTCTGCGGCGCTGACCAGGGTTTTTCGACATCAAAATCTGATCAACCAAGCCGATAACCTCTTTTTGCTCGGATTCAGAACAGAGCGCAATCGGTATTGATTCCAAAAAACTGCGGAGCACTTTCACATCCGGATTGGTGATCGTTCGATAAAACTGGACAACTCTCGAATTCAGTACAGCCATCACATATTTTACGGAAACGCCTGTAAGTTTTGGAATCAATATGTTGGCGCTGTTGATGCTTAAACGCTGATGGTTATCGTAAGCCACAACTAAACGCTGATGAACAAAACGATAGAGCAGCTTCTCCGGCGCTCGGTAGTATTCTTCCGGAGCAACCTGCTGGAAAAGCTCGCGCTGATAAACAAGGTGATATGAGCATTCTTTAATATTGTAGTGAAGCAGATCACGGCCGGAAATCACTGGTTCACTGTTATCGACCGGAGAAGTGAGCAAAAACCTCCGATTATTCCCGGTGACAATTCCCAATGCGAAATCTGCTTTATCTTTAAGGTAAGTAATGTTGGGTCTGGTGCGGAGGTGTTCAATAATGGAACGGTCACGCTGCTTACCGTACACAAAACAACTTAGGTTGAGATCGCTTAGCTCAGATAAATCCCTTTGGCGGTTTGTTTTTTCTGCTATCAAGGTGATTACGGGCGCATTAACCTGTGCAAATGCCATTCCAAGTTGAGCGGTCTCCCTGATCTGGCATGATTTTAAGATCAGCTCTCGAGCGGAATGATGAAAATGGGTGGTCAAAAATGCCTCCGGGATGACATAGCTGATTAAACCTCCGGTCCGCACACGCTCAACCGCCCATTCGATGAACAGGCAGAACGATTCTGCGCTGCCGCCAGCTTGGATTGTTTGATACCCCCTTCCTGACAGCTTCTGCAGCTCCGCTTGAGTAAACCTGTATCCCCAGGGCGGATTGCCGATTACTAAGTCGTACTGGTTCTGATTCGGTTCCAGCAGGGTATCCCGCTGCTCGATGCGCACCTGCGCTGCCAGTTCAGGATGGGCAAACAGCAGTGACAGATTCATTTTGGTAAGAATAACTGCGATCGGATCGTTATCAAAACCAATCAGCATGCCCGCTAACCTCAGCTCTGCCTCATACTCCGCCAGTCCTGTTTTCACAATCCGGGGCTTCAAAAATTGAAACAAATGGAGCAAAAAGTTCCCTGAACCACAGCAGGGATCTACAGCAGAACCCAGCACCAGCGGGTCGATGTAGTGAAAACTGGATGCGATCAGCTGCTTTACGACCGCACTTGGCGTGTAGTAGCTGCCAGTATTTTTTCGCTTCCGCAGTGAACAGATTGCCATATACACCAATCCAAGCAGGTCGTCACCGGAAACAGCCTGCAGATAACCGCTGTTTATTTCCCTCAACAGCTGCAGATCATTCCGAGAGCTGGGAGCACATAACTCCCAAAACTCTTTAGCAAAACCGCCATAGAGTCCCATCTCAATCCGACCTGCAAGCCACTCTTCGGTCAGCACTAGGTTTGTTTTATTAAGTGAAATTCTGCCGTTCATCTGCAAAAGCTTGAGATAAAGCTCCAAAAGCACCAGCAGCTGCCCCTGCTTGGAGAGTTTGCGGATCAGCGGCATCAAACTTTCTCCAAAATCAACAAGAGCCTTATTCTCCAGATAGTTGGCCGGCACCGCCCGTCCCGTTATCGCTTGTTTGTTCCTGCGGCTCTTTAAATATGGCAGGCTGCCGGTGTTAATCGCTTGTTTGAGCTGATTGATCTCAGCCGATGCCAGCTCGTACACCCTTCCAGAACGTGTGACTTGCTTGATTTTACCTAATCTAATCCAATTGCGAACAGTAGCAGGGCTGACACCGAGAATCTCAGCCGCCTGCTTGATCGTAATTTGCTTTGACATATGTTTCCTCCGCTGTTCATGGTCTATCTGTGGTTAATATTCTTAACAGTCGACTGAACATCCTCTTATAGGGGGAAACTATCAGCAGAAAGGAGGCAGCTATGACGGAAAAACAGAAAATGAGCCATGGCAAGCGCAGAGCCGATGCCCCTAAAGGGCGGGAGGGCGAATTTGTTTCGTATACAGATACTAAAACCGGTGGTCCGATGGGTGTTCTCGACGGAGAAGATCTGAAGAAGGTTCACGGCAGACAAAAAACTAACGAGCACTAGATTTTTTCGGTTCACCTGCCGATTAAAAAGGATAACAGCCAATGAAAAAGAACTTTAATCTGTAGAGATACCAACTTGAAAGGCAGGTGAACCTACCACCTAGGTGGGGCGAAATGTTCGTAAAGAATTTCATGACAAAAGACCCTATTACGGTATCAAGAAAGGATTCTATTACTGTTACTGCCAATGTTATGAAAAAACACAAGCTGAAGCGTCTGCCGGTTATGGATAATGAACAGCTGGTAGGCATTATTACTGAAAAAGATGTCGCTAAAGCTCTTCCTTCTCCGGCTACGACATTAAGTAAATACGAGATCAATTACTTAGCGGATAAAATAACTGTGGCTGATGTGATGACCACTACCGTCATTACAGTAACACCCGAAACTACAGTTGAAGAAGCCACCATGATTATGCATGAAAAGGATATTGGCTGTCTGCCTGTACTGGATAACGGCAGATTGGTGGGAATTGTAACTGAAACTAATATCTACGATGCCCTTACCAAGCTGTTCGGCTTAGACAGACCGGGCCTTAGAGTGACAGTTCAGGTAAAAGACCGCATCGGTGTGATCGCCGACATCTCAACTTTAATCAAGAATCTCAATTTAACCATCATCAGCTTAGCCACCTACGCCACAGGAGCGGATACTGCTGCTCTAGTATTTAGAATCGCAGTTGATAAACCAGAACCGGTGATCGAGACACTTACTGCCAATGGTTACGATGTCATCCACTGGACCATGCTTTAAATGGAAATGGCTGCCAAAAGGCAGCCATTTATGCTTTCTCAAAATCACGGTAAAGTAAACTGGGTTGGATACCGTCGTTATTCTGATACTTACCGCTGGAGTAGGGCTCGTAATCACCGCAGATCGTGTGGTAGTAGATCTGACAGATCTCTACGCCTGCGTAAATGCGGATCGGCTTAATGCAGAACATTTCCAGGGTCCAATACCCGGAAAACCCCACATCCCCAAAACCGGCTGTGACATGGACTACCAGTCCAAGCCTGCCGATGGATGAGCGGCCTTCCAACATCGGCACAAACCCTTCTGTCCTGGTATATTCCACAGTTCTGCCCAAATACAGCCGATTCGGCTCCAAAACTAAGCCCTCTTCCGGAATCGTCAGCAGTTTTGTTTTATTCGGTTTTTTCATATCGAGAACCGGTTCATCATAGACCAGCAGTTGATTATGTAAGCGCAGATTATAGCTGTTAGGGTTCAGCTGGCTTTCATTAAATGGTTCAATGAAGATCTTTTTATTTAAGTTCTGATAGATCTCCTTACCCGATAAAATCATCTTCACTCACCTCTGCGAAATCCAATCTGCTCAAGCCAGGAAGCCAGCAGTTCTGACCAAACAGCTGTTTCCGGCAGCTCCTCGGCCAAACCCAAGCCATGCCTGCCGCGGGGAAAAACATGGAGAGCAAAATCTACATTGGCTTTGCTCAGTCCTTCGGCAAACATGAGGCTGTTCATCACCGGTACCGATTTATCCTCCGCTGTGTGCCAGAGGAAAGTCGGCGGCATATTCTCATGCACATGATTCTCCAGCGACATTTGATTCACTAATTCAGGATCAGGATCCGGTCCCAGGAGGTTGCTGCGGGATCCCTGATGATGATGCTTTTCCATGGAAATAACTGGGTAGCAGAGAATCAAGCAATCAGGGCGGGAGCTGACTTGTTCAACCGGATCATCCGCGTTGGGATTGGCATCAAGGGAATAGACCCCAGCCGATGCCGCAAGATGGCCTCCCGCTGAAAAGCCCATGAGCCCAATTCGATTTGGATCGACATTGTACTCTTCAGCATGGCTGCGCACAAACTGCACTGCTCGTCTAGCATCCGCCAGCGGAACCGGATGGCGGTAGGGACTCACCCGATAATCCAAAACAAAGGCAGAAACTCCAATTGTATTTAACCACTCAGCAATATCTTTGCCTTCATGTTGTGCCTTACCCCGATATCCTCCTCCGGGACAGACAACTACTGCTGCGGTAGGAGCAGCAGACTCAACTAAATACGGCTCAACCGCAGGTTCATTTTGTCCATACTCAGGCACAAAACCCGGAATCTCATTACCCCAAATCTTTACCACATAATCACCTCAGATCAAAATCTACAAATCCACCTTCAGCTTCAATACTCATGCGTTTGGCAAAATCTAACACAAATTGATGCTTCTCATCAAAAATGGTTTTAGAAACTTCATAATTCAGCGCACTACGGGCCCTACCAGCTATCTCAGGATACTTTGTTTGATAAAACTCAACTGAATCCTCTAAGGTCCCTTCGACATGAGCGTAGTAGAAGAAATTCATCCAGATTTCAACTGCACCAAAATGATCAAGCGTATCCGCATCCTGGAGAATTTTAATATAGTCATGATATTCCTTAGTATGATCGCGGAACTGGTGCCAGCGGACCAGCTCGCTGATCCGATCCAGCTGCTCCTTGGTGCAGTAGTCCGCAAGAATCTCCCGCACGATAATCGAACCATAGACTGCGTGGGGTTCGATGCCTTTCGCGATATCATGAAAATAGGCCGCAGCAGTTAATTCCTGATCCCAGGAATCATCGTTCGGCAGCACCAGCTGACGCAGCTTAACCGCTATTTTAGCAACCCGCTGCCCATGGTAATAAATAAAACCTAACTCCCGCTCTTTATGGGCTTTGCGGTTCGCTAAATGCTGATACGCCAGCTCCCTGATCTCTTCTAGATTCAAATCTGCTCCTCCAATCCTACCATGCAATCAATCCACGGCCGCACCGTAACACCGTGCTCAGCTAAGTATGTTTTTAGCTCCCGGACCGAATAATTGCGCTCTAGGCGGGGCGAATACAGCATCGAACTGATAATTCCGGCTGACGCCTTAGTCTTGGTAAACACATCCAAAAGATGCTCCGGTTTGCCTGCACCACCTGAAGCAATAACCGGAATATTGACATGCTCACTGATTAAAGCTGTGATATCTAAATCATAGCCTTCATGAGTGCCATCGCAGTCAATGCTGTTCACACAGATTTCACCGGCTCCCAGTTCCTCTCCCCGTTTAGCCCAAGCGAGCGCATCCATACCGGTAGCAACTCTAGCTCCATCAATCATAATTTCATAACCACTGGGAATCTCCGGAGTCTTGACGACTTTTTTCACCTGCATGCTTAGGACAATGCACTGGCTGCCAAATGCCTGAGCTCCTTCGGTAATCAGTTGCGGATTGCGCACAGCCATGGAATCGATGCTGATTTTCTCAGCTCCGGATTTGAGAACACTGTACATATCCTCTAAACTTCTGATTCCACCGCCCACTGTAAAAGGAACAAAAACCTGCTTAGCAACAGCCTGCACCATTTTCAAGTCAATTGGTCGCTTTTCTGCGCTGGCAGTAATATCATAGAAGATTATCTCATCAATTTGATCGCGGTAGACCTTGGCGGCTATGGTTTCCGCCCGCTCAATATTGATATTATCCTGAAACTGCTGAGCTTTGGTCACCATTCCGTTAATAACATCAAAGCAAGCTATCAAACGTTTAGTCAGCATCTGCATCACCCACAATCGCAGCAAAATTTTTCAGCATGGCCAGTCCCATTTCACCACTTTTTTCTACGTGAAATTGGGCCGCATAGATATTCCCACTGGCAATTAACGCGCAGAATTCTTGGCCGTACTCACTCGTTCCAATTGTAATCTCATCTGCGTCTGGTTCAACGTAGAAGGAATTCACGAAATAAAAATACGCCGAGTCCGGAATCCCCTCTGTCAGCGGATGCTTACCTCGAAATTTAACTTTGTTCCACCCGATCTGAGGCACCCGCACGCTTTCGGGAAACCGCTTTACCTGTCCCGGGATCCAGCCTAAGCAGGCTGTATCCCTTTCCTCGCTGTGTTCAAATAAAATCTGCATGCCCACACATATTCCGAGAAACGGCAGTTTTTTATGGAATACCAGATTTTCTAATTCTGGTACAAAACCCAATTCAGTTAAAGAAGCCATAGCTGCCGACGCTGAACCAACCCCCGGCAGAATAATGCCACTTAATCCCTGCAGCTGCTCGGGACGAGAGATCAACTCCGCATCAACTTTTATTTTTGCCAGAGCGTTAAGAACACTGGGAGCGTTCCCAACTTTATAATCTATCACTCCGATCATTGCCGCAACACCCTCTCTATGTTGGATTGTGATATTAATTCGCTATTTCAATCCTTAATCCTATCAAGTTAAAAAGCCTATATCGCATTTCCTTAGAAATTTGATGTAGGCTTCCGTTTTATTTTCTCCGCGACAGTCCCCATGATACCAGCGCACCAAAAACTAACAGCAAAATCCCCAGCAGCGCTTCAAGAATACTGCGGGGAAAGCCCGGAAAGACCACAATAATCGATCCAGCCACGATCCCCAACAAGGTATAATAGGTCCAGCCATAATATTTACTCAACAAAAACTTAGTTACCCGCGACAGTAAAACCGCGCTGATCAAAGCTGATAGTCCCGTCGGAATCAAGGGAAGTAAGTTCAGCTGTGCCAGTGATTTTAACAGGAGCTGATAAGTGCCGGCAATCATCAGCAGAAAAGATGAGCTGACACCGGGAACTACCGTACCTGCAGCCAGCAGAATTCCAGAAAGCACTGCCTGCCATCCCTTAAGTTCATCTGCAGTTTTAACTGGTTCCTGCAGCTCCGATCCAAACAAAAGCGGAATGAAGATGATACATACACCCAGGATCAAAGCAGCGTAATAGCGCTTATCTAAGCCCTTCGCATTCGCAACATCAGTTAAGCCGGGCAGACTGCCCGCCAGTAAACCAATGAATAGGTATTTTACCAGCAGCGGATAATACTCCAGCAGATAATTGAGAACCTGGCTCAAAGCTAAGACACTGATTACTGCCCCTGCAGCCAGGGGCAGCCCAAATTTGATGTTTTCCCGCAGGTCTTCAAAAGGATGAGCAATGATGCTGATAATTCGCTCGTAGATCCCCAGGATGACCGCCAGAACTCCTCCGCTCACTCCCGGAATAATCATTCCTCCGCCGATCATAATTCCAGCAAGCACGAGATAGAGCGTATTCACTCCAATCCCCCCTCCCAAATTGGCTGGGATTACCGTCTTGCGACCCATTTCTGCAGTTCGATAAAGAACAGCATGACTAAGCACATAGCGAGAACAATCAGCCACTGACCGGCTGTCAGCACTGCCAGGTCAAAGAGATTACGCAGCACCGGCACAAAAATTACAGCCAGCTGCAGCGCTGCCGATGCCAGTACTCCCCGCCACAACCAGGGATGCTCTTTTGGACGCACATGGATCACGCTGTGGCGGTCACTCTGGAATCCAAAAGCAGCAAACAACTGAGACAGGGATAGAGTTAGAAACGCCATAGTAGTGCCCACCTGGCCGCCTCCACCCAGTCGATACGCAAATAGGGTAACCATAGCCTCTACCGCGCCGACAAAAACAATTCTTACCCAATCCCTAACTCCTAAAAGCGGCTCCCTGCTGTCCCGCGGCTCCCGTTCCATAACATCCGGTTCTGCGGGCTCGGCACCTAAAGCCAGTGCCGGGAATGTATCTGTAACTAAGTTAATCCACAGGATATGGACAGGTGCCAGCAGTCTCCATCCGATTATGGTGGATGTCAGGATCGCAATTACTTCTCCCACATTAGAAGATAGTAAAAAGCGAACTGTCTTATGTATATTCGAGAATATTCGTCTGCCTTCCTTGACAGCCGATACTATTGTAGCAAAATTATCGTCTGTAAGCACCATATCGGCAGCCTGCTTCGATACATCTGTGCCGGTAATACCCATGCCAACACCGATATCCGCTGTTTTCAAAGCTGGCGCGTCGTTTACACCATCGCCGGTCATTGCTACGATCTGGCCTTTGCGCTGCCAAGCATTAACTATCCGGCTTTTATGCTCCGGGGCAACCCGAGCATAGACCGAGATATTTTCTACTTCATATTCCAGTTCCCCATCGGACATCTGATCGAGGTCTGCTCCAGTAACCGCCCGGCTGCGCTCATCCATTATGCCAAGATCCTCAGCAATCGCTACAGCAGTAACCTTATGGTCACCGGTAATCATGACAGGTTTGATTCCGGCAAGTTTGCAGGTGGCAATTGCTTCTTTTGCTTCTGGACGAGCCGGATCGATCATACCGGTTAAACCACAGAAGACCAGATCATTCTCAACTGCTTCCGGATTATCAAAATCTGGTTTTTCACTCACATCTCTATAACCGAATGCTAACACCCTTAAAGCTCGGCCTGCCATCGCATCATTGGCAGCTGCAATTTCACTGCGGCGCTCATCCGATAAGGGCACAACATCTCCATTTCGATCTTCATGGGTGCAGCGGTCCAGGAGAACATCCGGGGCTCCTTTAACA
>FZPS01000051.1_pt58 | contig 24931 bp, 25 predicted proteins | sample 1817821 | NCBI WGS metagenome assembly FZPS01 (sample SAMEA104158645, study PRJEB21678) | metagenome | place: Germany | collected 2015-04-21 | reverse complement strand
TTCAAGTCTTTTTTCCAGAGACTTGTATTCTTTCTCGCTGATGGCGGCGGCTTTACCCAGAACCCTGGGCAATATGCGGTCAATGAAGTCCTTTTTAGCCGTTTCTTCATCATAATCGGCCGTTGAGTAGACTTCCGAGATTGTCCGGCGTACTTTTTCGCGCTTAAAGTTCGTCATCTTGATTGTTGTGTGTACCAGTATTACTTCCTGCCCATTTTCATTTTTGTCTTTAACCAGGGATGCGGCAACCGGACCGACTTTATAAACCACCGCCAGCTCTTCATTATAATAGTACCCGCTCATTTTTGCGCGCCCTCCCTTCTTCCCTGATTTTGCCTTTATTTAATAATTTTCCCTACCCTTTGCAGAAAATTCTCGTTCATTTAAAGTTCGCGGCGGCAACCGTTTTTCCTGCAGAACTTTCCACATCATCTTTTTCTCTCATCAGCGAGACCGGCAGCCCCTGCCGCCCAGTATTTTTTAATCGCCGCAAGAAACTCCGACCCGTATTTTTTTGCTTTCTTTTCTCCGACACCGGTTATGCGGCGAAAGGCCCGGTCATCTTCCGGACACTTTTCAGACATTTCCCGCAGTGTGGCATCGGAAAAAACCATATAGGGAGGCCTGTTTTCCCGGTCGGCAATCTGCTTGCGCAGACGCCGCAGCACTGAAAAAAGGTCCTCTTCCGCAGTGTCCTGCAGTTGTGTTAGCCTGCGCATTACTTTTGCCTGGCCCTTAATAACCGCCGCCGCCTTCCTGTCCAGCCTGACCAGGGGATAAGAGCCTTCTGTCAGGTGCAAATAGCCCTCTGCCGTTAAAAACCCTATAAAATCCCGGATCTCTTCTATGCTTCTGTCCGCAAGCAGCCCGTAAGTGCTCAACCTGTCCAGCTTCAGCTGCCTGATCTTTTTGTTTTGCGCGCCCTTCAGCACCCGGGCAAGCATGGCGGCTCCAAACCGCCCTTTCAGGCGATAGGCGCAGGACAGCACTTTCTGGGCATCCAGGGTGACATCGACCGTCTCCCTCTCGTCCCGGCAGTTGCCGCAGTTGCCGCAGTTTTCGGGCGTATCCTCTTCGCCGAAATAGGCAAGCAGTTCCTTGCGGAGGCATTTTGACGTATGACAGTAATTAACCAGAGCCTGCAGCTTGTTAAGTTCGTTTTTCCTGCGCTTTGGCGAGTAGACGGATTTTTCAATTAAATAGCGCTGCATTAAAACATCCTTGGGGTGATAGAGCACAATGCATTCTCCCGGCTCCCCGTCACGTCCGGCCCGGCCTGCTTCCTGGTAATATGCTTCTATATTTCCGGGAATGCTGTAATGAATGACAAAGCGGACATTTGACTTGTCTATCCCCATGCCAAAGGCATTAGTGGCAACCATAACCGTAACATCATCCCGCAGGAAGGCTTCCTGGTTTTTTTCCCGTTCCGCGTTCCGCATGCCTGCATGGTATTTTGCGCATTTCAGCCCGTGTTTTTGCAAATAGCCGGCAAGCTTATCCGTTTCCTTGCGCGTTGAGGTATATATAATGCCGGGATTTTCCCTTTTGGCAGCCAGGTATTGCAAAATATAATCTTCTTTGCTTACTCCCCTCAGCACGGAAAAATACAAGTTTGGCCTGTCATAGCCGGTTACAATTATCCTCGGTGCCTTGAGGCCGAGAAGATTAATAATATCTGCCTTTACTTCCGGAGTGGCGGTTGCCGTAAAGGCTCCGACAACAGGGCGTTCCGGCAGCTCTTTGAGGAAAGCGGCAATTCTCCGGTAACTCGGCCGAAAGTCATGCCCCCACCGGGAAACACAGTGCGCTTCGTCTACGGCAATAAAGGCTGTTTTTATGCTTTGGGCAAGGGGTAGAAAACCCTCCGACTCCAGCCGTTCGGGTGCCACATAAACCAATCTGTAGGTTCCTTTTGCAGTTTCCTCAAGGCGGCGCCTCATCTCTTTTGCAGCCAGGGTACTGTTAATAAAGGTGGCGCTGATGCCAAGTTCGTTTAAGTCGTCAACCTGGTCTTTCATCAGAGAAACCAGCGGGGAAATGACCAGGGTTACTCCTGCAAACAAAAGAGCCGGCACCTGATAGCACAGCGACTTTCCAGAGCCGGTGGGCATAATAGCCAGGGTATCGCTGCCGCCTAACAGGCTCTCAATCACTTTGCCCTGGCCGCCGCGAAATGACTGAAAACCAAATGTATTTTTCAGAACTTTTTTTGCTTCTGCCAGCGGTTCCCTGTCACGCACCAAGATACTAACCTCCGGGTATTTTATCTTACTATATATTTCACCGCCCGGCTGCCTATTCCTTTACAACGATCAGAGCAAACATAAACCGGGGAATTTCCACTTTGCAAAGCAGGGGCACATTTTGGCTTCCATTTTTGGGGCGCTGTTTTTTAAACCTGCAGGAATAGGCTGCCGGGTACAGAAAGATAGTTTAAAAGCAATGTGAAAGGGTGTTGCTGAATGTTGAAATCCAGGCATACTTTTGTCTTCCTGCTTGTTTTTACCCTGCTGCTTGCAGCCTGTTCAAAGGACAATACTGACAAGACCCCTCCTCCGGAAGGGGAACCGCCTGAGGTGGCAAGCCGGTTTGTTGCCCTTCTGCAAGCCGGTGACTACGATACGGCGGTCAGCTACTTTGACAGTACTATGAAAAACCAGCTGCCTGCAAAACAGCTGCAGACTGCCTGGGAGTCGCTGCTGCAGCAGGCGGGGAACTTCCGGCAGGAAGTAGCAAAGAAGAGCGAAGAGACCGGCGGCTATGAAATTATAATTGTCACGGCACAGTTTGAACAGGCTTATATTGATATTCGGATAACTTTTGACAGCGACAACCGTATTGCCGGCTTGTTTTTTGCACCGTCCGACTACTCTGCAGCAGAAGACGACGGCCGGACAGATTATACACCGCCCGCCTACGGGCAGCCTGCCGACTTTACGGAAGAAGAAATTACCGTGGGCAAAGGCGAGTGGGCTCTTCCGGGAACATTAACCGTTCCAAGCGGAGACGGGCCTTTCCCGGCCGTAATTTTGGTCCACGGTTCCGGTCCAAATGACCGTGATGAAACTATCGGCCCCAACAAACCTTTCAAGGATATTGCCTGGGGGCTGGCAAACCAGGGCATTGCCGTCCTGCGCTATGAAAAGCGAACCCTGGCCCACCGGCAGAAAATGGCCTCCCTGCCGTCCCTGACAGTAAATGAAGAGGTAATTGACGATGTTTTGGCAGCCTTTGAACTGCTGCAGGAAAGAGAAATCATTGACCCGGAAAAGATTTTTGTCGCAGGCCACAGCCTGGGGGGCACCCTTGCCCCGCGGATTGCCGCCGCCAATGACAAAATTGCCGGCCTGCTCATTCTGGCCGGCACAGCCCGGCCCCTGGAAGACCTTATACTGGAACAGACGAGGTACCTGGCAGAAGCAGACGGGAATATCACTGCAGATGAAGAAGAGCAGATCGAGCTCATCGAACAGCAGGTCAATAATATCAAAGATCCCGGGCTTTCCGCCGCCACCCCGGCAACAGAACTCTTGGGCATTCCCGCTTCCTACTGGCTGGACCTGCGCGCTTACAATCCCGTTGAGACAGCAAAAAAATTAAAGGTACCCATGTTGTTTTTGCAGGGGGAACGCGACTACCAGGTTACAATGGAAGATTTCAGTCTCTGGCAGGAAGCTCTGGGCGGTTTGCCCCACGCAACATTCAAAAGCTACCCCGCTCTCAATCATCTCTTTATTGCCGGCACAGGCATGTCCCTGCCTGCAGAATATGAAAAACCGGGCAACGTGAGCGATCCGGTAATAAATGATCTGGTGGATTGGATTAAGCGGCACTAACGGCATGACAACTGCAAAATAAATTGAACAAAAATTTCTTACAAAAAACCGCGCAGAAAGGATGCGCGGTTTTTCAAAGAATAAAGCCGAAGCGATTACTGGTTCATGATGTGTGGCGGTATTGTCAGGTTTATCGTCTTAAACTTTATTCCGTTTTCCTTTAGCTCACTGGCAATCATTTCCCTCAGGACCGGTGTTGGAACAAGACATTCTTCACAGGCATCCGGTCCTGCTATGATCATAACATCAATGACTCCTCTCTCTCTTTCCGCAGCCAAAAGATCATAACCTTCGTAAGCCAGAGTCTCTTTAATTCCGCTGAGTGCTTTTTCCAACATATATTTTCACTCCCTTGTTTTTACTGTAGCAGGCTGCTGACCGTTATTAAATCTTATTGTCTTATTATCCCGCAGAGGAGAAGGGATTATAATGCATTCAAAAAGAACAGTGCCAGAGTGCCGGGACCGGAATGGGCGCCTATTGCACAGCCAACGGGGTTGATAATAAATTCCCGGCAGCCATAGGTTTCAGCAATCAGGTCTCTCAATTTGTGAGCACTTTCCAGATCGTCTCCGTGACTGATACCGATAGTCTGGGAGGCCAGATCCCGGCCCCGTTCACCCATGATTTCTACCATCCGCCGGAAAACTCTATTTTTGCCCCGCACTTTCTCAAAGGGAACAAGTTTACCGTCCCTAACCTCCAAAATGGGCTTAATATTTAATATTCCCCCGACAACTGCCGATGCCCTACTGACCCTGCCTCCGCGATACAGGTATTCCAAATCATCTACCGTAAAAATGTGTTCCATGCGCCGGGCATAAGATTCCACTTTTTCCGCAGCCTGGCGCAGATCAAGCCCTCCGGCGATAAGACGTGCGGCCTCCAGTACGACAAGACCTTGTCCAAGTGATGCACATTTTGTATCGACAATTTCAACTTCAAATTCCGGGTGTGTTTCCTGAACCTCTGACTTGGCAAGCCGGGCGGATTGAAGTGTGGCCGACAAACCGGAACTGAAGCCGACATAAAGACAACTGTCACCGCGTTTGGCATATTGCAGGAACAGTTCTTTAAAAGCTGTCGGATCGGCCTGCGCTGTTTTAAATACTTTTCCCTGCCGCATCTGACGCAGCATGGTTATTGAATCCAGGGTTTTGCCGTCAAGATACTCCGCATCGTTATCATATACGTGGATAGGTATTACATCAATACCATGGCTCCTTGTCAAACTATCCGGCAAGTCTCCCGCGCTGTCCGTGAGAATTTGAATGGCCATATTTTCGCCCCCCATTTTCTTACATAAATGTTGTAACTCTTATTATAGGCCAAAATTGCCAAGTTTTGAACCCGTAACAATAAATTTATTATCCCCCCTGTAAAGATATACCATTTAATAACATAGTTTGATTTTAATAGTTGTTATTCCTCTTTATCCCTTGTATTTTTCTTCCGACAATGTTATGTTAATGTAAAGACAAAGAAATAAGAATAAATGTGGGGTGAGAATATGAAGGCTACGGGAATCGTCCGCAAAGTGGATGAACTGGGCCGTGTCGTTATCCCCGTCGAATTGAGAAGAATGCTGGGGATAAATATTAAGGACGGCCTTGAAATTTTTGTTGACAGGGAAAACATTATTCTGAGAAAATATGAACCGGCTTGTATTTTCTGCCATAGCGCCGAAAATATTATCAGCCATCAGGGCAAAAATATCTGCAGCAGCTGTGTAGAAGAAATCAATCAAAAAAGGCTAAATCTCCAGGCTGCAGACAATCTTCCGGCCTGATAATATTATTCATAAAGAGCTTTTAACCCGCCGCCCACAGGGCGGCGGGTTAATACTTAATTTCCTGCACAGGCTTTTGCCTGCTCCCTTTGGTGCCTGCTATCCGCCTCCGCCTTTGTTTGGTTAAAGCAGCGTACTTCCCGGAAAACGGTACCCGCTGTCAGCAGGGCGGTAATCCCGTCAGCCGCCGGTTTGGCAGCCCAGACGCCATCCAGCATAAAAAAGTGCGAGAGGATGAAATACAGGGGTATCAGCAGCAAAACCTGACGGGCCAGGTTCAGAACAACGGCCTCGCGCGGTTTGCCGACAGCCTGAAAATAGTTTGAGCCAACAATGGTAAAGCCCAGGATTGGCAGCATTGCATGGTTGATGCGCAGTGCCTTTGAGCCCATGGCTAACAGTTCGGGGCTACTGTTGAAAATAAGAACCAGCTGTTTTGCAAACAGGCTGATGCCGGCAAAGCCCGCAAGGCAGATAACGGTTGCCATGGCTATTCCGTAGTAGAGTGTCTTTTTTACCCGCTCAAACTGTTTAGCACCGTAATTGTAGCCAATTATGGGCTGGATGCCCTGGCTGATGCCGAAGATGGGCATCATCAGCAAAGTGGAAACACTGTGGGAAACTCCGAAGGCTGAGATAGCCAGATCTCCGCCATATTTTAGTAAAACATTGTTCAGTATTACAACGGACAGGCTGGTGGAAATCTGTTTAGAAAAGGCCGGCAGGCCTACGGAGACAATATTCAACACCCAGTGCAGGCGCAGTCTTAAGTTTTCCCGGCGAAATTTCAGCAGGCTGTTGCCCCTAAAAAAATAATGCAATACCCACAAAGTTGAAACCGCCTGGGAGAAGACAGTTACCAGGGCCGCCCCGCCAACCCCCATTTTAAAGCCGAAAATAAAAACAGGGTCAAGCACCACATTTATTATTGCCCCGATAACCATAGTAATCATGGCTGTTTTGGGGTTTCCTTCAGCTCTGATAAAGTTATTGACACCCAGGCTTATAACCTGAAAAATAATGCCGGCAAAAATAATGCGCATGTATTCGCGGGCATAAGGCAGGGTCTGCTCCGTGGCCCCGAAATTGAGAAGCAAAAAATCAAGGAAAACAAGACCGAGCACAGAAATGACAACGGCAAGAATCACCAGCAAAACCAGGGCGTTCCCCATAATGCGCTCGGCTTCGTCCTTTTTTTTCTCTCCGAAACGAATGGAAATAAGGGATGTAGCTCCCACCCCGACAAGGGAAGTTAAGGCCATAATCAAAAGCATTACCGGAAAACCGACGGTAACGCCGGCCAGTGCCAGGGTGCCCACTCCCTGGCCGATATAAATACGGTCGACCACATTGTAGATAGAGGTGACTATCATACCCACAATGGCCGGTCCGGAAAAGCGCATGATCAAGCTTGTTATTTTTCCCTCTTCCAGTTGTCTTGTTGATACCAATTCAAAGCCCCCTGCTTGTTTTTACATTCCAGGCAAAAATACATATAGTTAGAAAACTAACAATTTAATTGTATGTCTAAACTGCTTGTTCTGTCAATACTTATCCCATGCTTGCCTATAAATCCTCATCTTTTGCCTCTTCCTGGGAATAATACCGGCTGCCGGCAGCACTCCGCGGTTTGCAGGATTTTGCAACCGGAAGCAGGAAACTTATAGTATTTACGGCAGGAGGTTGTTATCATGCGTATTGGCGTTCTCAGCGACACCCACATTCCCACCCGGGCTAGGTGCCTGCCGCCTGAAATCTTTACCGTCTTTAAAAATGTGGAACTGATTCTTCATGCAGGCGATTTGGTTGATCCGCTGGTTCTCTCGGAACTGGAAACTTTGGCGCCTGTTCAGGCAGTAGCGGGCAATATGGACCCGCCCGGCCTGCAAAAGCTGCTTGGCAGGAAAAAAATCCTGGAACTGGCCGGGTTCCGCATTGGCCTGGTTCATGGCGACCTGGGCTATAACCGGACGAAGACGCCGGAGCGTGCGCTACAGACCTTTGCCGGCGATAATGTCGACGCTGTAGTATTCGGCCACACCCATCAGCCTTGCCTGCAGAAAAAGGACAACATTCTTCTGTTTAATCCCGGCTCCCCCACAGACCGCCGGCACGAACCCCGTCATTCCTGCGGCCTTTTAATACTGGGGAAAACCATTGAAGCAGAGTTTGTTTACCTGTAAAAAGAGGATGCGGTTGTTTGGCCGCATCCTTTATTTTACAGGTATTTTGCCTTCAGGCAGTTAGCCAGCCTGTGCCCAATTTCCGTTACATCACCCGCTCCCATGGTAATCAGCAAATCACCGGGCTGCAAAAGCGACAGGGCATACTTGATAATCTCCTCAACATCATCAATTTCAGTAACATCAATGCCCCTTTTTCGCATACGGTCAGCCAATTCCCGGGAAGATACGCCTGCAAGCGGTTGTTCACTGGCCGCATAAATATTTGTTAATATAACCTTGTCAGCCGCAGCAAAGGCTTCCGGAAAATCATCAAGAAACCATTTTGTCCGGCTGTAGCGATGCGGCTGGAAAACAACAATTACCCGGCGAACGGGGCCTGAGCGGGCGGCCTGCAGCGTGGCGCGCACTTCCGTGGGATGGTGGGCATAATCATCCACAACCATTATATCCTTATACCGGAAAAGGAACTGGAAACGGCGTTCAGCACCCTTAAATCCGGCCAGCCCCGCCTGGATGTCTGCAAAAGCAATCTGCAGTTCCCAGGCCACAGCAACGGCTGCCAGGGCATTGAGCACATTAAACTTGCCCGGTACAGACAAATGAATTTCCCCCAGCCTTCCCGGGGGGCCCGCTACCAGAAAACTGCTGCCCCAGTTGTGCAGGCGAATGTTCTCCGCCCGCCAGTCACCTTTTTGCAGGCCGAAAGTGACCGTTTTTACAGCCTGCGGCATTTTAATTTTACCGAGGTTGTGATCTTCAGCAGATAAAACGGCTGTGCCGCCGGGAACAATATTGTGCAGGAACTTTTCATAAGCCTGCAAAAGCAGGGCAAAGCTGCCCCGGTAATGCTCAAGATGGTCGGCTTCCACATTGTTTATGACAGCCATCTGCGGCCGGTAGCGCAAAAAAGAATTATCACTTTCACAGGCCTCGGCAAGAACTATTTCTGATTTGCCGGCACGGGCATTGCCGCCGAAATCGGCCAGCACCCCGCCGATGAAGGCAGTGGGATCAAGTTTTCCCTGAATAAGCACGGCGGCCAGCATTGACGTTGTGGTTGTTTTGCCGTGGGTCCCGGCAACTGCAATGCCGTAGTGCCGGTTAATAAAGCGGGCCAAAAGTTCGGAACGATGCCAAACGGGAACACCGATCTTTTTTGCCGCGACAATTTCTTCGTTGTCATCCGGGATTGCCGTAGAGTAGACTACCAGTTCCGCCCCTTTTATGTTTTCCTCGCTGTGATAGGGAAAAACAACTGCCCCCCTTTTGCTGAGTTTCTCCGTAATTGCCGATTGCTTCTTGTCGGAGCCGCTTACGTAATATCCCAGTTCCAGCAAAACAAGGGCCAGGGCGCTCATTCCGTAACCGCCGATCCCTATAAAATGTATGCGTTTGATTTCTCCTAGCAAAAGACGACCCACCTTTCATCCCGCTTTTATTTTATGACCGGGAGATATTATTTGCTCTCTCAACCGCCACACCGCCCCTGAATCTGCTGTCGGATTAAATCAATCCCCCGTTTTTTTTGTTGTCGAAAAAACAGGCAAATATTTATGCAATGTCTTTATGTAAAGTCTGGCAAAGCTCGCTGCAAACCGTTCCTGCAATATTTTATCCCTTTTGACAGCAGAATTTTATAAGAGTAATCCACAGGATCCACATACTTATCCACATATGCAAGCCCATTTTTAACGTCTTGCTAAAATTTATCCACATTATCCACAGGTTGTTACCATAATAAATTTCAACTTCTGTTGATACGGCAAATTACTCTCCCTGGCGGAAGATGTCTAAAACAGGTACCGCATTCAGGTCGAGTCCTGCGAATTTACCCTCCCGGAAAAGGTCCCAGCCGGCGGCTGCAACCATGGCGGCATTGTCAGTGCAAAGGTCAGGCGGCGGGTAAAAAAGTTTGCGGCCGTCTTCCCGTAAAACCTGCTCCAGGCGGTCTCTCAACAGGCTGTTGGCAGCTACACCGCCGGCCAAAAGAACCGTTTTTACCTTTTTTTCAGCAGCGGCAAGCCTTGTTTTCTCTACAAGTATCTCCACGACAGCCTGCTGAAAGGCCGCAGCCACATCGGCTGCCGACGTTTTTTCCCCTTTTTGCTCCAGCCGGTGAACCGTGTTTATTACTGCCGACTTCAGCCCGGAAAAAGAAAACTCAAACAAATCGTCCCGGCCGCTGAATGCACGGGGAAAACTAAAAGCTTCAGGGTTGCCGCTTTGGGCGGCCTGTTCAATGGCAGGCCCGCCGGGGTAGCCCAAATTAAGCACCCGGGCAATTTTATCAAATGCTTCTCCTGCCGCATCATCACGGGTCGCCCCCAAAAGTTCCGCTTCGCCCCGTGCTGCCAGATAAAGCAGGCTGGTGTGGCCGCCTGAGGCAACCAGGCAGACGGCAGGAAATTCAATTTCCTGTACAAGATAGTTGGCTGCAATGTGGGCCTCAATGTGGTTTACTGCAAGCAGCGGTTTTCCTAAAGCATATGCCAGTGTTTTGGCAGTATTAACCCCCACCAGCAAGGCTCCCACCAGTCCCGGGCCATAAGTAACAGCGATGGCTGCCAAATCGGAAAATGTGCAGCCTGCGGCGTTTAAAGCCTGTTCAATTACAAAATTAACGGTTTCCAAATGCCGGCGGGAGGCTATTTCCGGAACCACTCCGCCGTACTTGCGGTGCAGTTCCGCCTGCGAAGCAATAATATTGCTGTGCAGGCGGCTGCCGCCGGAAACAACGGCTGCCGCCGTTTCGTCACAGGAAGTTTCTATTCCCAAGATCAGTGTTTTATTCATCCCTATTCCCCTGTTTTCTGCAGTTCTTTTCCCTTATCCGTATAATTCAGCCGGCAATTTTTCAAGCCACATAACCATGGCATCTTCATCCGAATAGTAATTAGGCCGGATTCCGCGGTTTACAAAACCGAATTTTCTGTAGAGGGCCTGCGCTTTTAGGTTTGAAACCCGCACTTCCAGGGTCATTTTTTTCGCGCCCAAAAGCGCCGCTTCCCTGATTAAATGCTGAAGCAGGGCCTTGCCGATCCCCCGTCCCTGCCAGGCGGGGCTTACCGCCAGATTGGTAACATGGGCTTCGTCAAGTATAACCCAAATACCCCCGTATCCAACCACCGTATCTTCTGCCAGAGCAACATAATAAAAGGCAAACTCGTTATCAAGTATTTCGTTGATGAAAGCATGCCTGGACCAGGGTGTACGATAAATGCTTTTCTCAATCCCGCTAACCCTGTCAACATGACAGAATTTCATGGGCACAATGGCAATGTCCAGATTAATCTCCCCCCGCAGCTTGCGCCTGCAGCTTTATTTCAGCCTGCGAGCGGCGGATGTAGTTGGGCTTTAATTCCCGCCATGTGCAGCCGCGGCCGGCTGCAATTTCAGCAAGTCCCAGCCGGGCCACCGCTCCCGAACGGCAAATGGCCGTTTCTTGCGGCATAAAACAGGCTCTTGGCCCAAGGGCATCCGCTACCGTCTCTTGGTACACAGGCACAGCATCGCCGATAAACAAAACATCCTCCTGCCTTTTGCCCAATTCAGCCAGCAGCCCGGCAAGCGATATTGCCCTGTCTTCCGTCAGGCGCCGGCATTTGCGCCCACCCTGAAAAAGAGCGTTATAAACCTGATTCCTCCTGGCATCCAGGATAGGGCAAACGATGCCGTTAAAAAGAGGGTGCTGGGCCGCCAAAGCCTCCAGGGTGGAAACGCCGCACAGGGGCACCTCCAAGGCCTGTCCCAAGGCCCTGGCGGTAACTATGCCGATCCGCAAACCCGTAAAAGAACCGGGGCCGGCTGCCACGGCAACGCCATCCAAACTGCCAAGATCAATGCCTGCATCTTTCAGCATGGCGGCAATAAGCGGCAGGAGCCTTTCAGAATGGGTCTTTTTTACCTGTAGAGTATATTCTGCTACTAATTTTTCCTCCGATACCACCGCCGTACTGCAAACAAGCGTGGCGGTATCAATACCCAGAACTAACAAGCTTTCATCCTCCTGTCTCAAGCTCGGCCATAATTGCGGCATAGTCATCCCCGTCGGCGGCAAAGTAAAAACGTCTCCTGTCCGGGCCCTCCGCCGTAATCTTTACCCTTAAGGCAGGCTCAGTAAAAAAATCCGGGAATCTGTCCGCCCATTCCACAAGGCAGACACCATCCGCGGTTAATAATTCATCCAGGCCTATTTCCAGCAGGTCCTGTTCCGAATCGAGACGGTACAAATCAAAATGGTAAAAGGCCAATCTTCCCTGATGGGCATTAAGCAGCGTGAAGGAAGGGCTTGTGACCGGTGTGGCTACTCCAAGGCCGCTTGCCACGCCGCAGGCAAAAACGGTTTTGCCCGTTCCCAGTTCTCCGCTTAGCAAAATTATGGCTCCCGGAAACAGCACGCGCCCGACAGTTTTGCCAAGCTCTTTAGTTTCTTCGGTGCTGCAGGTTATTATTTGCAAGTTGGCAGAGTGCAATTTTTTCACCTTCAAAAATGCCGGTAGCCTGTAAAGCTTATTTTTTCCCGTTTTCCCCCGTCTGTAATCATTTCCAAGTTCTTTTTTTCCGTCAGAACCCCGCAGGGATAAAGGGGAGTGCCAAAACGGGCCGCATATTCACAGGCCAAGCCGTCAAAGATTCTTTCAGGCACCGCACAGAGTAATTCGTAATCCTCACCACCGTTTAAAGCAAGTTCCAGCGGTTCCAGTCCGGCCAGCCGGGCTACATCTGCCGCCGCCGGGTGTACAGGAATCTGCCGCGCAAAAAACTGCGCGCCGCAGCCGCTTGCATCCATAATCTCCAGAATATCCTTCAAAGGTCCGTCGGAAAGGTCAATAGCGGCCCTGACCGCGCCGCTCTTTGCCAGCCACAAAGCTTCCTCAACCCGCGGGCGGGGCCTGAAATGAGCCTGCAGGGCCGCTTCGCGCACATCTTCCGGGCAATTATAGTTTTCCCGCAGCAGCAGCAAGCCGGCTGCGGAAGCGCCCCAGGGACCCGTGGTACAAAGGACATCTCCCGGCAAACCGCCGCTGCGCAGCAGCGCCTTTTCCCGCAGCACCTCTCCCTGCACGGTAACGCTTACCGCCAAAGGGCCGGGGGATTGCACAAGATCCCCCCCGCTTATCGCTACATCAAACTGCAAGGCCAGTTCTTTCATTCCCCTGAAAAAGTCAAGGACAAATTCACTGTCCGTTTCCGGGTGAAGCGCCAGGGCGACAAAGGCATTCTTTGGCCGGGCGCCCATGGCCGCAAGGTCACTGAGATTGACGGCCAGTGACTTATACCCCAGATCTGCCGGCGCTGTCTGCGGCAATAAAAAATGTACCCCTTCCACCAGCATGTCTTTGGCGGTTACAAGCCAAAGGCCCGCCGAAATCCTAGTCAGCGCCGCATCGTCTCCGATGCCGGCTGCTTCCCTGTCGTTTACACCGCCCACGACAGCAGCTATTTTTTTTATTAATTCCCTTTCGCCAAGCAGACTTATTCTCATTTTACCACCTATTTCCTGACTATTATAGCTTGTCTTTTTTTAAAAAACAAGTCTGAACCCTGCCGGCCTGCCCCTTTTCCTTCCAGGACAGGCAGTTAAAGGAGCATTACAAAGTTCACAATTTTGCCGTTTTTGCAGTATACTATTTATACACTAGTATACAGGGAAGGTGATCAGTTATGAAAAAAAGGCGTGAGGTCATTAATTTACCGGTTATAGATCTAAACCAGGGGAAGATGCTGGGCCGGGTTGTGGAACTGGCAGTCAATACAGAAAACCGCAAGATTGAAGCACTGGAAATCGGTGAACGTGCCCTGCTGAAAACGAAAACCGTTCTTCTCCCCTTTAATCTTATTCACAGTATCGGCAGCGATGCTGTAACAGTCAGCCTAAACAACGATACAGTGGCTGACAGCCAGGCGGAAAACAAGCCGGAAACGGGACGCCGGTTGACGGATATGAAAGTAATCACGGTGGACGGTACTTTGCTGGGCAGTGTAGCCGATTATTCTTTCAGCCTGAATGATGCTTCCCTGGCCGATTTATATATTTGTATGGACAAACCCCGCAATCATCTGGTGATCCCTGTGGAAACGGTTGAAAACTTCGGACAGGACTTTATTATCGTCAGGGGGAAATACATAGAAAGCAACAGCCAGGAAAAGGACCCGGCGGCTGAACTGCACGAATACTGGCAGAAACTGCAGGCCCAGATTATCCGCGGCGGGCGAAAGCTGGAGATAGCCACCCAGGATAAAATCGGGGAATATGTTGTTGGGAAAAAACTGTCCCGGCCGCTCTATGACCAAAACGGCACTCTCATTGGAGAATGTGATGAAGAGATAACGGAAGAAATAAGGGATGCCGCCGTGAAAGCGGGACTTCTAAACCAGCTTTTCCTGTCAGTCGCCGTCTCCGAAATGCAGACCAGGCTGGAGCCGCTGAAAAAACAGCTCCGGGATTTGCTTGACAACAAATAAAAGGAACCTGCCACTGTAAACACCCTTAAGACTTAAAAACAGCAGGCTTGTAATTTCAGCCTGCTGTTTTTTCGTCTCTTTGCAAATTCAGGCGCTATTTTTTCGGTAAAAACGGACTGGGCTCAAGCTTAAGCTTGGCATTAAGCTCTTCCTCGGGAGTTTTCTTGCCTGTAACCGGGTGCGGGAAATGCATGGGATAAATATAGCCCGAGGGATATTGTGTATTGTAGGGCGCCCAGATGTCGGGAGTTAATCCGCCAAAGTCCATTTCTCCCTCATCTTCATCTTTTTTAATACCGAACAGCTTTCTTAATTCCTCGGAGGGGTGATAGGCATAATGCATCTGGAAGGCAAGCTTGAGAATCTTCCAGACACCGTCCTCCTTAATATACTCCATCTCGTAGATAACGCTCATATACATGGGGTCAATGTTGCCGTTTACAGGACTGTGGGACAATGTGCCGTACCCGTACCATCTGCCCTTGGCCCTCTGCCTGTCCTCACTTAATGTGATTATGGGCGAAAGCTGCATGACCTGATGGAAAAATTGCGGCGGCACTTCTTTCATTTTGCAGAAATAGCGGCGCACTCCTTCTATCCCCAGATAAGTACCTTCAACAAAGGTTGCCGAAGTTTCAGGGTGATCGGCAAACAGATCAACGACTTCTTCTCCCATCCACCTCTCCAGGTAGTAGCCGTAAGCGCACTGCAGCCTTTTGATTGCCTCGATGTCGTACAGCGCCTGAATCTGCTCTTCTTTTTCCGCCAGCTGCTTCTGTAGTGTACCGATAGTTTCCTCCAGTTTCTGCAAACGTGCTTCCAACTCTTTCATTAACTCAACCTCCCAGAATTATATTATTGATGACCGCTGCAACAGCACTTCTTATGTAGTATTAAGCAGCAATTGACAGGTTCCCGGTTTAAGATTCTTGCCGCAGATACTTACCCTGCAGCTGCCGCCGGCGGTCCGCATGAGGAACGGCAGGACATTTATACCAAAAGCCTCATAAAGTAATCAAACATTCTCTCTTCAAATTCGTAGACGGCTTTGTCACCGGTATCATCAGAATCCAGCGCCGTGAAATATTTTCTTTTGATAACCGGCATTTCTATGGGCTCAAAGTTCCAATCGACTATTCTTCAACCAGGCCTGCAGTAGCCGTCGCTCCCTCCTGGAGAAACCTGTCAAATGCCAGGCAGCTTTTGGCCAGGGTTTTAGCCATATTTACCGGATCACTGAGATCAAGGTTAGTATACAGGCGGGGGATAACCCGCTCCAACAGGCAGTCATAGGGATTGCTGATTAGATAGTCATAATCCTCAGCCGGCATGCCTTCAACTTCAGGATGCTGCATGAAACCGTTGGCTCCCATTACAAAGGACGGGATCCCAGAATTTTATAATGGGCGGGGAATCTAAGGGATGCCCCCGAGGCCGGCAAGACATCCGAATATATATCCCGGCATACTTTTTCACAGGCCTCTCTGATCATCCCGGGATTCCATTGGGTTTCCCTGATGTCAAAGCCTCCATACTCGGCCGTAAACTCGAAGCCGAACATCAGGTTTACGGGAACTCGCTTGGGAATGATATTGTTGTATACATCATTAAATATGCTGGTTCTTTCTGCTTGCAATTCTTTAACGTTCATTATATCACACTCTTAAAAACCTTGATAGCCACTTCTAAAGACATTGCTTATTCCCAGCCGGTACCGATGCCGTAGGGGAAAGTCGTCCCCACCACCTCAATGGCCCGTATTTTATCGTTTTTAATTTTAAACAGCTCCATTACCACCACACTGCTTGGCCTTTTGGCAAAAAGAGGTGTTTCTACCTTACCAAAGCCCGGGATTTCCGATCCCAAAACCACCCCGTCATGTACAATTACAGCGTTGGTAACTATCAGGCCCCTTTCTTCATCAAACAACCAGTGGCGACGGGGGCGAACTCTGGAAATAAAATAGAAAACCTTCTTTTCAAACTGCTCGGCACACTTCATGGTGCTGCTCACTGCTATCGCATCATTGGCGTCTATATTTGCCGCCTTGTTATTGGCGGTAATCATGCCGTTTTCCATGCGGTAGCAGTCATCGTCAAACTTCACAAAATCGGCAGTATCCTGTTCAAGGCCGTCAAAATAGGAATCTGAATGGCGTATCAATTCTTCCCGTGTAGGACGCTCGTCGGGAGGAAGTACTTCGGCAAAGATCGGGTCCGGGCGCTCCAGTTTCACAAACTCTTGGGGATCGCCCTCCTGAGGCCGGACGACTATGGTTTCAATTTCAGTAATTTGTTCATTCTCCTCTTTAAGACGCAGCGCCAGCAAAACGGGAGAATCGTGTTCCAAAAGCACGGCAAAACAGCCGGCCTGTCCCTCCTTTGGATCGACAAAGGTATGCTCGTAAGTAGGCAAGCTGCCCGCCGTAGCCCAGAGTCCGACTCCCGGCTGCAAAGTTATGGTATTCTCGGTAAACTTGCAATTTTTTGCCAGCGGCAAGAGGGAAGGATCGTGCGCCACCAGTGCTTCAAAATACCGGTCGATAAGGCCTTCCAAATGACTGCGTTTGTTTTCCATTATGTACTCCTCCTTTAGTTGATTGTTTCCTAAATCGTTCTGGTATTATGGCTGCCGGCTGTCCCCGCTTGAATGCGGAAACAGCCTTGTTTTGTTATTATAACATACTTCTTCAGTTCTTAACAAAGTGAATAATAATAATCTTTCCCGCGCTAAATACCGTCCCTGCCCGGCCTATTGACTAAATTATAGTATTTCCCGGAAAGCTGCAAAATGACCGTAAACTATAATTCTTGATAAACAGAAATAAACCTTCCTGGTTAGCAGATAAACCGGGAAGGTGTTTATATCAGATTCTGCTTATGTTTTCCCGCTGGAATTCTTCAGCTATTTTGGCAATTACCTTCTTTTCGATGCGGGAAACATAGGAACGGGAAATGCCGAGATTTTTGGCAATTTCCTTTTGAGTTTTCCGCCGCCCCATAGGCAGGCCGAAGCGCAGCGCGAGTACTATTCTTTCGCGTGTTTTCAGCCGGCTGATAATATCATATAATTTCTTTTCCAGTATTTTTCTGTCCACTTCCTCTAAAATTTCTTCCGCATCAGACCCCAGAATATCAATTAGCGTAATTTCATTACCTTCTTTATCCGTCCCGATCGAGTCATGCAACAGCACTTCCGCTTTGCGCTTCGTCAGCACTCGCAGGTGCATGAGAATTTCATTTTCTATGCAACGGGCGGCATATGTTGCAAGTCGAGTTCCTTTGTTGCTCTTGAAGGAGTCAATAGCTTTTATCAACCCGACAGTTCCGATGGAAATCAGATCCTCTTGCTCCTCACGGGTGTTTTCAAATTTTTTTATCACATGGGCCACTAGGCGGAGATTCCTCTCAATAAGTATGCTGCGTGCCTCTTCGTCGCCGTTTGCCAGCTTCTGCAGGTAATATTTTTCCTCCTCGGGGGAAAGCGGCTGCGGGAATGAGTTGTTGTTTAAGTAAGAAACCAGTAGGGTTATTTCCCTGACAATCGAAGCCACAAGTGTTACCAGGCCAAGCAAAAAAGCACCTCCCGCAAAATGTCGTATTCATATTTTATGCGGCGGGGGTGCTTTTTGTTACTTTTTCGTGCCGAAAGCGGCCGCTTTCTCCATGATTTGCCTAAACACGACGGAAGCCGTTTCCCGGTCGGGGCGCCATTCTTCTATGAAGACGGCAGCGGCCAGGTTATTATTGTCAATATTGACATACCCGGCAAACCAGGAATGGCTGAAATCCGCTCCGTCCAGCTCAGCGGTGCCCGATTTGCCGGCCGCCCGGTAAAGGGGGCTATTGGCGCTTGCGGCAGTTCCTTCGCTGACAACCGTCTGCAGCATTTTTTGCAGTTTTTCCACTGTCTCTCCCTTCAGAACGCGCGGGCCGTACTGGCTTGGATAGTTCCTGACGGTGCTGCCGTTTTTGTCAGTGATTTTCATCACCAGCCGCGGGTAAACAGTCCGGCCGCCGTTGGCAATCATGGCCATCAGCCTTGCCAGCTGCAGGGGAGACACTGCGACAAGCCCCTGGCCGATGGCCATATTGGCCAGATCGCCGCCGTAGCGGATATCTTCCGGGACAGGTATATAACCCGGCATTTCTCCGCCCAGCGGAATGCTTGATACCCGTCCCAGTTTAAACCGACCGGCCATTTCACTGATAGAGCTTTCATCTTCTTCCCAGAGCCGCTGGGCCAGATTGATAAAATAGCCGTTGCAGGAAGCGGCGAGAGCGGCTGGCAGGTCAAGCACGCCGTGCGCCGTGCCGTGGATGCATTTTACCGCGGAATTCCCCAGTTCGTAGCTGCCGTCGCAGACAAAAAGTCCCGGCACCTCAGGCAGGCCTTTCTCCAGGGCGGCCGCCGCCAAAACCGTTTTAAAAACGGAACCCGGGGCATACTGCCTTAGCGCCCTGTTCAGGAAAACACCGTCTCCCTCCATGTTCTTCATATCCTCATTAGTTAGGCCGCCGTACAGTTTTTCCACCGGCAGGCAGGGAAAGGAAGCCATGGCCAGTATATCGCCGCTTTCGGCTTCCAGTACTACCACCGCGCCTTTTTTGATCAAGGATTCTCCCGTATCCTCAACAATTTTTTGCAAATCAAAGTCGATGGTAGTTATTACATCATAGGGACGGAAAAAATGATTGCTTTCCCATTTCAAAAGACCAATACCCGGAACCACTTCCTTTTTGGCATCCACAATCACACCGATGGCGGCAGGCATTCCCCACAATTCCTGATTGAAAGTACGTTCCAGCCCGCATATTCCGTCCTGGGGCTGCAGAGGACTGCGCGGCTTTTTAATGTAACCGGTAACGTGAGAGGCAAGGGAATCTTCGCTGTAACGGATTTCTGACATAACATTCAGCCCGCCGGCAGGAAACCGGCTGAAGCTTCCTATCATTGTTTCCGGACCGTAAACCTGTTTTACTTCCCTGGAATGCAGCTTTCTCCCCTCTCTGTCCAGGATATCGCCCCTTCCGGAGTCATAGACAAAGGCTGCAGTGCGCTGCGCCACGGCAGCAGCGGCAAATTTTTCGCCCTTGATTACCTGCAGGTAAAAAACCCTGCCAAAGGACAGTAAAAATGCCAGGGCAAGAAAAGACAAGAAGACCACTATCCGTATCTGCCTGTCATTTTTGGACATAAAAACACCCCGCACAATAGACTCAAAACTATAGTCTGTCTTGCGGGGCTTTTTTTTATTCCTTATTTTTCCTGAAGTTTACGGCGTATGATGGAGTATTCCTCCACGGCAAAGGGCAGCGAAAAGGAAACATGCTCCTGGACAAGTACAGCTTCACGCACCTGTTCCCCTTTGCTGTTTCTTAAACCGCTGACTTTAAAACTGCGCACCGGGCTTTGCGGCCCGAAGACCTCCAAGACTTCTCCCTCTGCAAAACGGTTGCGCATCTCCACCACCGCTCTTTGCGCAAGCGGGTCGTATTCCCTGACAACACCGACAAATTCGTGGCTTGCAATCTGCCCGCTATCGTCAAAAACCTGGCCCTCCAGGCCGGGGAGCCCCCCCAGAAAACCTGTCGTATAGGGACGGTGGCTTACCGCTTCCAGTTCCTTGCGCCAGAGGGGATTTACCCGGAAGCCCTCGCCCGCCTCGCAGCAGGCATCAATGGCCTGCCGGTAGATACGGGTTACTGTAGCCACATAATAAGCGCTCTTCATGCGTCCCTCAATTTTAAAGCTGTCAACGCCGGCAGCCGCCAGAGCCCCCAGGCAGTCGATGAGGCACAAATCACGAGAGTTTAATATATAAATGCCGCGTTCGTCCTCCAAAAGCGGCATGTATTCGCCGGGCCTCTTTTCTTCCACCAGGTAGTATTTCCAGCGGCAGGCCTGGGCGCATTCCCCGCGGTTGGCACTGCGCCCTGCAAGGTACTGGCTGAGGTAGCAGCGCCCGGAATAGGCCCAGCACATTGCCCCGTGGACAAATACTTCCACTTCCAGCTCCGTCCGGCGGCAGACGGTCTCTATTTCAGCCAGAGACAACTCCCGGGCAAGGGTTACTCTTTTAAAGCCCCCCTGCTGCCAGAAAAGGGCGCTGCACCAGTTGGTGGTATTTGCCTGGGTGCTCAAATGGCAGGGCAGGCCGGGTACAATTTCCCGGGCCAGGGCAAATACGCCTGGATCGGAAATAATCAGGGCATCAACCTCAAGCCCGGCCAGTGTGGAAAGGTAGGCGGGCAGTTCTTCCAGATCGCTGTTGCCCGCAAAAATATTAACTGTTACATAGACTTTTACACCGTGTTTGTGGGCAAAGGCAATGCCCTCCCGCATTTCTTCCCCGCTGAAGTTGGCGGCAGCCGCCCGCATGCCAAATTTTTTACCGGCCAGGTAAACGGCATCCGCGCCGTACAGCACAGCCATTTTCAATTTTTCCAGGTCTCCTGCCGGAGCCAGCAGTTCCGGTTTTTTCATACTTACCGCCTACTGTCGGTTATTCATGTTTTTTCTTGCTTTTGCCTTGTTTTGTTCATGTTCCTGCAGTGTGCGGCCAAAATAATGTTCCCCGCTGCCGTCGCCTTTTACCACATAGTAAAGGTAGTCGGTCTCGGCAGGATAGAGCACCGCCCTGATGACCGCCTCTCCGGGTGAAGCGATGGGGCCGGGCGGCAGCCCGGAATACTTGTAAAGGTTGTATGGCGATTCGACCTCCAAATCGGCAAAGGTCACAACGGTTTTGTGTTCGCCCAAAGCATAAATAACCGCAGCGTCAATCTGCAGCGGCATATTCCTTTGCAGGCGGTTGTGGATTACTGAAGCAATGGTTTCCCTTTCGCTGGCCACCCTGGCTTCACGCTCCACCAGGGAAGCCAGGGTCAACACTTCATGGATATCCATTCCCAGCTCCGCCGCCCGCTTTTGCATCCGGTCATCAAACACCTGTTGCATCCGGTCCAGCATGCGCTCTATAATTTCCTGCGCCGCAACGCCCACGGCAAATTCATAAGTGTCAGGGAAAAGATAGCCTTCCAGAGCATAGCGCTGGCCTGCAACAACTCTGCCCATTTCAGGAACAGTCTTTTTTGCTGCTTCCATAAAAGCCCCATATGCAACCAGTCCGTTTTCTTCCAGGCGGCGGGCAATTTGTTCGATATTATACCCTTCCGGAATAGTAACGGTTACTGTCGGCCGGTAAACATTACCCTGTGTAAGTTCCTCCAGTATTTCATCCATGGTCATGCCGTAATGCAGCAGGTAATTTCCTGCCTGCAGCCTTTGGTCCAGGCCGCGATACCTGGCATAAATGCGAAAAACAAGAGCATTGCGGATTAAGCCCTGCTCTGCCAAAATCTCGGCTATAGCCATGGAACTGGCCCCGTAGGGGATTGACACCATTACCTTTTCTGCAGTCATAACAGGTACAGGCTGCAGCCAGATATTTACTTGTACAGCAAAAGCAACCCCCAGGATAACAATAATTAAGGCTGCAATACCCAGGGCAAGGCGCAGCTGCTTCCCCATGATTATGCTCTTTTCCCCCGTTTTTTTCCCGTTATTCTTCCTCGTACTCAGCCTGCTCTTCCCAGGCTGCGGCAACTGAATCCCATTCTTCATCGTCATCAATGGCTACCAGGGTTTGTTCCCCGTCCTCATTCTCGTCAATCCTGAAAATAACGGCTTCCTGCTCCTCTGCTTCCCCATTCTCCAGTTCCGCATCTTCAGCCGGGACCATGATGGCATACTCATTTTTATTGACCACGATAATATCAAGCAGCACAAAGTCATGCTCGACGCCTTCCTCATCCACCAACGTTACTACCCCGTCATTTCCCTGCGTCATAAATTTCACACCTCTTCCATTAAATGAATAAACGAGTAAACGCCCTATATTCTTTACAACTTTAACGGCTTTTATCCAAGCCGGGCGGAGGATGAGCCTGCAAATAGCTTTGCAGAATAAGCACTGCAGCCATTTTATCGACAACTTTCCTCCGCCGTGCCCGGCTGACATCCGCCGCAACAAGCATACGCTCGGCCTCTTTGGTGGTCAGGCGTTCGTCCCACAGTTTTGCCGGGATTCCCAGCTCCCGGGACAGCCTGTCCGCAAAGGCGGCGGCTGCCTGAGCCCGGGGCCCGATAGTCCCGTTCATATTCTTCGGATAGCCGACAACAACCAGTCCGACATTGTAGTTTTCACACAACCGGCGCAAATGTTGGCTGTCCTCTTTCCATGAACGGCGCCGGATAACTTCCAGCCCCTGGGCCGTCCACCCCAGTTCATCGCTTACGGCAACCCCAATAGTACGGTCGCCCACGTCCAGACCGAGAATCCTCATTAAACTTTCCCCATTTGTATTAATAAATTTTCAGGCAAAAATCCGGGCAGTGTGCGCCGCAGTAACCGCACAGGATACAGGCTTCGGCATCAACCCTGCACCTGCCGTCTGCAACACTTAATGCCTTCTGGGGACAGAAAGCGGTGCAGGTACCGCAGCCGGTACACCAGCTTTCTACCTGCAGCCTCCTGCGGCGGCTGCGCAGTTTTTTGCCTGTCTCTTCTGAAACTTCCTTGCCTGCAAAGAGGGCGCAGTTGTATTCCACTTCTTCCGGTGTCATCATCCCGACGGCTATGGCATCCAGGCAGGGCTGCTCCAGTACATAGCGGAAAGCATCATTGCTTTGCCTGATCAAATGGCCGCCGCCCAGAGCTTTCATGGCATAGATGCCGGCACCGCGGCTGTGTAGCTGTCCAATGGCGGACAGCATCTCAGCGGCGGTCCCGTCAGGAATGCCGACTCCCTTCATATTAATGAGCGGGTGGACTACGTCAATTTCCGGCATAGTAAACGCGGCACGCACTGCCGCCACGGTGTGGCAGGAAAAACCTACAGCCTGGACAAGCCCCTTTTCTTTGGCTTCAAACAAATACTCCAGGGCCGGGCGGTGTCCGGCCAGGGTAAGGTGGGACTCCTGCTCGTGCAAAAGAAAAAGGTCAATATAATCCCTGCCTGTTTCCCGGAGCGCCCGGTGGAGGCTTTTTGCCATCCCTTCCCTTGTATAATCATAAGATTTGGAAGCAATGACAAGCCGGTTTGCGTCACGGTGGCGGAGAGCCTCCCGGATATAAGGGTAAGTGCCGTAGAGGTCGGCAGTATCAAAAAAGTTAACACCCAGATCAATTGCCGCAATTAACAAATCGGCCCCTTCCCGCAGAGGCAGATTCGCTTGCAGAGGGCCCATAATCAGCGTACCGAAACAAAGACGGGAAACACAAATGCCCGTCTTCCCCAGCGTCCGGTATTCCAAAATTTAACCCTTCTTTTCCAGCTTCTCCAGGTAGGATCCGACCAGTTCTTCCAGGAGTTCATCCCTTTCCAGCTTGCGTATTAGCACCCTGGCGTTATTGTGGCTGGTAATGTAAGCCGGGTCTCCCGAGAGAAGATAACCGACAATTTGATTAATGGGATTATACCCCTTTTCCTTGAGTGCATTGTACACAACCTGAAAGACATCTTTGGCCTGGTATGTCTCTTCCTCGGCCTTTCGTTTAAATTTCATGGTCTGGTCCATGGTATCCATCACTTCACCCCCACCACCAAAGGAGCATCCCTAAGATATTCTCCGTCCGGCTCGTTTTCCCTTTAATTGTTTTGCAGCCGGCTTTGCACCAGTTCGTAAACCTTGTCCAGCGCCATGTCAAGGCGCTGCGGGTCTTTGCCGCCGGCCTGAGCCATATCCGGACGGCCTCCTCCTCCGCCGCCGGTCAGACGGGCAATTTCACCCACCAGCTTGCCTGCATGGAAACCGCGGCTGACCAAATCGGCGGTAACGGCTCCGACAAGCAATACTTTCCCGTCACTCTCAGCTCCTAAAATAATAATTCCGGAATCTAATTTATTTTTTAGGCGGTCCGCCATCTCCCGTAGGGTTTCCATATTTGCCGCCTTAACCCGGGCGCTTAACACAGGCACTCCGCTTTCCGCCATAACCCGGCTTAAAAGTTCCTCCACTTCCCTGCCGGCCATTTGTAGTTTAAGTTCTTTGTTCTCACGCCGCAGTTCTTTAATTTCCGCCTGCAGGCCGCTTATTTTTTCCACTAGCTGCAGGGGATCGCTTTTTACCTGGGAGGCGGCCTCTTCCAGGACAGCATTGCGCTCAGCAAAATAGCGATAAGCGGCACCGGCAGTCAGCGCCTCTATACGGCGCACACCGGCCCCGATGCCTCCTTCCGAGACGATCTTAAACAAACCGATATCGCCTGTGCTTTGAACATGCGTCCCGCCGCATAATTCCCTGCTGTAGTCACCTACCCGGACGACACGCACCGCATCGCCGTATCTTTCTTCGAACAAGGCCAGCGCGCCCATTTCCCCGGCCTTTTCCCTGTCTGTCACCACAGCCGTTACCGGCACATTTTCCCAGATTATTTCATTGACCCTCTGTTCCACTGCCTGCAGCTGGGAAGGAGTCAGGGGATTGAGATGGTTGAAGTCAAAACGCAGCCTCTCCGCGGAAACCAGCGACCCGGCCTGCCGTACATGTTCTCCCAAGATTTCGCGCAGCGCCTGGTGGAGAATATGGGTTGCAGTATGGTTGCGGCAGGTATTAGAGCGCCTGCTCTTATCCACAACAGCCTCCGC
>FZPS01000173.1_pt57 | contig 24940 bp, 24 predicted proteins | sample 1817821 | NCBI WGS metagenome assembly FZPS01 (sample SAMEA104158645, study PRJEB21678) | metagenome | place: Germany | collected 2015-04-21 | reverse complement strand
ACCCCGTGGTTACTGTGTTTCCAATGGTGGGCGCGGCAGGGATTGAACCTGCGACCTCTTGAATGTGAGTCAAGCGCTCTCCCACTGAGCTACGCGCCCCCGCTAGACTGTTTACCCTTTTCCCGTGTGCTTATTATAGCACAAGGGTCCAATTGGCGTCAATACAGGCAAAATTCTTCCTCTACGCCATGGGAAAACAGCTTTTCTATAGGAAGGTGACGATAATATAGATCTCCACAGCCATAGCAAGGAGCATCCCTATCGTTACCAGGAGCCCCTGCCAGGTTTTGGGAGCACCGAAATTAAAACTCTGGCTGGGCCTGGTCATACCCATAACCCTGCTCGCCCAGCGCAGGTGAAACCACTGGTCCTTTTTTTCTCCCAACAGGCGATTGGTGAGGGCAATGGTGCCGAACATGGCCGCGATGATCAGTGCCATCTTAATGATACCCATAAGACTGCCTCCAGATTATCCCCCTCCGGTGGGCTAATTTTATTTTTATCCGGGGCACCCCTTCATTCCTTATTATTAACTATTCTCCTTACCCTCTTCCAGTATTTTTTCAATTAGGGCCGCCATTTTCGCCACAATCTCGGCACACTTTTCCCGATAGTTTTCATCTTCGGGATCCCGCAGGTCCCGGCAATAAACCGAGCCCAGCTCCTCCTTTGCCTGCTCATAGAATTTTTGGCAGAGTTCCTTTAGCATTTCATTGCGTGGCTTGCCCGGGATCCTGCCGTAATGCAGTCCCAATACCATGATGCCCCCGGCAATGGCCCCACAAAGGTCTCCGGAACCAAGCCCCCCGCCAAAGCCACTGGCCAGACAGTTACCCAGGGCCTGTTCATCCTGATCTAAACCTTCGGAAAAGGCCTGCCAGATGGACTCGGCACAGTTGGCCCCACCCAAGAAAATTCTTTTCGCCCTGTCGGCTCGCAGTGAAATCCTTTCTTCCCGCTCGTTCACCTGGTCTCCATCCCCCTTCCTACAGGCAAAAATTCGCCGTCGCCAGCTTGTTTCCCTTTTTTTATACTGAAAATTAGTATGATTTTTTTATAACAAACATTGGTTTTTCAAGTCCCAGCAGAATTCTCCTGGACAAGTTACCATTATCGGCTGTGAGGAATAGAATGCGAGAAGGAACCCCCCCTAGAGTCGTGAAAGGAGTGGATAATGTTGGAACAAAGGGCTTGGAGAGAGGTAATTGAATTTCCCCTGCCCGGCAGGCAGCGGAAACCCCGTCAGTTGGGTCTTACCATGGTCATAGACAAGGGTTTGGGGATCACAGAAACCAGGGATCTGCTGGAACTGGCCTCCGACTACATCGATTTCATCAAGTTGACCTTCGGTACTTCCGCCTTTTATCCCGCCAAACTCCTCCAGGAGAAAATCCAATTGGTCAAGTCCTACAATGTAGATATCTTCCCCGGCGGCACCTTCCTGGAGATCGCCATTCTCCAGGGAAAACTGGACAGCTTCCTCCAGCGGGCCGTGGATCTGGGCTTTACCTGTGTGGAAGTCTCCGACGGTACCATCGACATGTCCCCTGCCACAAGGCTCGAGGCCATCCAGAAGGCAAAGGACTACGGCCTCAAGGTCATCAGTGAGGTGGGGAAAAAGGACCCCCAGGAAAGGATGCCGGAAAAACGCATGCAGGAACAAATTGCCCGGGATCTGGAAGCCGGGGTTTTGGGTGTCATTATCGAAGGACGGGAATCGGGCAAGGGTGTAGTTATCTATGATAAGGAAGGACGAGTCATGGAAGATGAGCTGGAGAGGCTGATAAGGGGTGTGGAAAGGCTGGAAGCCCTCATCTGGGAAGCCCCCCTCAAGAACCAGCAGCAAAACCTCATTCTCCGCTTCGGCCCCAATGTCAACCTGGGCAACATCCAGCCCGCCGATGTCCTGGCCGTAGAAGCCCTGCGCTGCGGCCTGCGGGGAGATACCCTCAAGGCCTCCATCCGGGGCCTGAACACAGCCTCCTTCCTGGATACTTCCCACCTGGCCCTACCCGCCGAAAGGAGATGAAGAAATGGCCCGCTTCAAACTATCCCTGGACTGGTGGGCACTGGTGCTGGCCGGTGCCTTTTTCCTGGCCGTTAAGACCGGCCTCATCAGCACCGTACCCTGGTAGTAACTCTCATGGGGAGGGTTGACATTGACGGTCAATGAATTAACCATGCGCCTCTCGCGGAGCATAAACCTGGGATTGGGCTCTGCCAGGTATCTTCCCGGTATCTGCCTCCTCTTTGTCGTCGGTTACCTGGGCAAAATTGTGGCCAACTATGTCCCCCACACCGAATACGTCCTCTTCGCCATCGCCATCGGCATGCTCCTGCGGAACACCATCAAAATTCCCCAGATCTTTGTACCCGGTATAAACACCTACGAATTCTGGCTTAAAACCGGTATTGTTCTAATGGGCAGCCGCCTGGCCCTGCAAAATGTCATTTCCATCGGTGCTACCGGCCTGCTGCTGGTGGTGGCAGTGATCTTCGTTGCCCTGTTGTCGGCCACCTACCTGGGGCGGCTCTTCGGGCTTTCAGAAAGAATGGCCACACTGATAGGAGTAGGGGTGGGCATCTGCGGCGTTTCGGCCATTATTGGGACAACGGGGGCCATCGATGCTAAGGAGGAGGATGCCAGCTACGCCATTGCCACCATCATGGTCTTCGGGGCTATTATGGTCTTCCTCTTCCCCCTCCTGGGACACATGTGGGGGTTGAGCGATGAATTCTTTGGCTTCTGGACCGGCCTGTCCCTGGACAATACCGCGGCCGCAGTAGCCACCGGCTTTGCCTACTCGGAGGCGGCAGGCAATTTGGCCACAGTAGTCAAGTTATCCCGCAATGCCCTGATGGGGGTTGTGATCCTCATCATTGCTCTTCTCTATGCCCGCAAAGGCCTGCGGGACAGGGTCGAAAACAAGGCGGCCTTCCTGTGGTCCCGCTTTCCCAAGTTCCTCCTGGGATTCTTGGCCTTTTCCCTGCTGGCCACCCTGGGCTTCTTCGACCCCGGCCAGGTAAAGGCCCTGGATAATCTGAGCAAGTGGTTTTTCCTCCTCACCTTCGCGGGGGTTGGTCTCTCCACCGAATTTAGCCGGATGAAGGCCGGATTAAAACCCTTCTTAGTAGGCCTGGGGGTAGAGACAGTGGCAGCGGCAGTAAGTTATGTAATGATCCTCCTTCTCCTCGGTGTGTAGAGCTAAACAACCAGGTCTGCAGGCTGAAAAAGAAACTTGTAATATAGGCGTAATTTGCCTGTAATATGATTGTAATATTAATACCTTAAAATGTATCTACCGAGGAGATTAAATACCTTTGTGAACCCCCTCTCAAGTGCACGGCTGCAGGCCGTGCATTTTGTTTTACCCACAGATTGTACACCAGGCCGGTCTTTTGCGGGTGTTAACTCCAGAGGAAAAGGACCATTAACCCCACCAGGGGCGGAAAGACCAGGTACAGGGCCATGCGCAGGGCGCTAAAGCGGGGACCAAAGAGGGCCAATTCAAAGGGGAGCCTGCTGGTGCTCCACAGCATCCAGCCGGTGACAAAGGAAATTACCGTGGCCAGACTCGCCCCTGCCTTGTACATGGAGACAATGATGGGATAGGCCACATAGGGGCCGGAGGGAATTAAGCCGCCGACCAGGCTGCCGATCATGACCCCCTTGAAACCTGCTTCTGACCCCAGCCAGTTCCGGACCAGTTCAGGGGGCAGCAGCACCTCCAGGTAGCCGGCCAGTATAAAGGCGATGATGAGAACCGGTGCTTGATTGAGGAGAATCCTGCTCCCATCCTTCAGCCCCGCCGAGACCAGCTTGGAATCCCGCCGGTAAGCCACAAGCGCCAAAAGCACCGCCGCCACAACTAAAAGGGCCGTCGCTATAAACAATTACTCTTCACCCCCTGCGGGCAAAAAGGGCTCCAGCTGTTTGTCCAGCCGGTAAGCGATATAGGCCAGAACCGGTGGAATGAAAGAGGTCACCAGCCAGCGTATCAGGGTAATACGGGGACCGAGGATGGCCAGTTCCATGGGCAGGCGGCTCAGGTCCCAAATTCCCTTGCTGGTCAGAAAGGTAAAGACGGTGGCAAAGCCTACCCCGGCACTGGAAATGGCCCGGGCGATGGGATAGTAGACATAGGGTCCACCGGGGGTGATGGCTCCCGCCGCCATGCCTATCAGCAAACCCCGCCAGCCTGCTTCCCGACCCAGGTAGTTTTTAATGCTCTCCTGGGAGATCAGCACGCCGGCCAATCCTGCCGTTGCATAGGCTGCCACAATGAGGACCGCCACAGTAATTAGGGTGTCAAGACCCCTTTTGATGCCGGCAAACACCAGGTCCCATCCCCCCATCTGGTAGGCCAGGGCAGCCACCAAAAGGGTAATGACACTAAAAACCTTGGTTGTCCTGTCCATTACCTCACCTCCCCCAAAGCCAGGGTCTTTAGATAATGTTCATCAAAGCAACCCAATATCCGCCTACAAAGAAGGAAACAACTAATCTTTTAGTTCTATCTTTGGTTCCTCGGGATTAGCCCGGTATAGGACAAATTTGCGGCCGATTACCTGGACAACTTCACTTTCCGTTGCCTGGGCCAGCTCCTGGGCAACATCGGCGGTTTCCCGCTCCACATTCTGGTGTACCGTGCCCTTGATCAATTCCCTGGCCTTGAGGGCATCATCTGCCTGCTGGATGAGCATGGGATTTACCCCGTTTTTCCCCACATGGATAATGGGGACAAGCCGGTTGGCCAGGGAGCGCAATTGGGCCCGTTGTTTACTGGTTAACACTGGCAGGCCTCCTTTCCCTAGTTTTCCTTGATTATATCTTTTACCCTCCGTAGGGTAAATACCCCCTTATTACAATTTCCCGAATATACACCCTAACCCTTCCTGCCAGGGTACAATTCACCCGTTAAACCCCCTTTTCCTACCGGGCAGGAAGCAGGAACCCGAGGCAGGGCTTCAGAATAACACTATAAATATATGATATGTTTTTCTCCATTTCCTTTGACGCCCGGGACCCGGGCATGGTATGATAGCCATGTCCCTAAGGGCACAAATTTTTATCTGGAGGTGTCGTTTTGTCCGTTAAGGAAAAAGCCAAAGACCTGGCCCTCTCAATTAAAGAAAGCGAAGAGTATAAGAATTTAAAATCGGCCGAGGCCCGGCTTTCCCTGGATCCCATGGCCCAGGACCTCCTCCAAGAATTGAGGCAAAAGCAGCAGAAGGTTCTCCTGGCCCAACATACCGGCCAGCAGATCCAGGAGGCAGATATCAAGGCTATCGAGCAGCTGCAGGCCCAGTTGAAGCTCAACACCACCCTGCAGTCCCTGCATAAGGCCCAGGTAGAACTTGAAAAACTCATGCAGGAAGTGAACGAGACCATCGCCAGGGAACTGGCCCAGTAGGGGAAAGCCAAATTTTGCATCTATCCCGAAATAAAGGGGACAGACCTTAAAAAAGGTTTGTCCCCTTTATTTTTTCTCCGGGCGTATAAGAAAGAAATTTATTGGTAATTATTAACATTATAGGGATTAAATAGATGCCAGCTATTAAAAGGGGTAGTAAAGTGAAGCTTTCCCGCCCAAGGGAAAGTAAAGATTGTCGCCCTTGGCTCCACTGCCCTGTCAGGGCGAAAAGGTGGGCACCATCACCTCTGCCTCCCCTTATCTGGGGTAGACAGGAGGAGGAGTTTTCCGATAGTATCTCCTTTGGTGTCTTTTTTGCCCAAGGGGCTAAAGGAAAGGAGGAGAAACCATGCGCAGGATCACTGTCCTGATCCTTACCTGCATAATTTGGAGCCTGCTCAGCACTGCCAGCTATGCTCCGGCAGGAGGGGTCATGGCAGCAGCTACCCTGCAGGAAGAATTGGAGGAGGAAGAGGAACCACCTCCTTCATATTCTGGGGAAGAAGTGGAGGAAGAAAAAGAACTACCTCCTACATATTCTGAGGAAGAAGTGGAGGAGGAAAGGGAACTACCTCCTACTTATTCTGAGGAAGAGCTGGACCTTCTTGCCAGACTCGTCCATGCAGAAGCCCGGGGGGAACCCCTGGAAGGTAAAATTGCTGTCGCCAATGTGGTCTTAAACCGGGTTAAAAGCCAGAATTTTCCTAATACAATCGAGCAGGTAATCTACCAGCGGGTCAACGGGCGCTACCAGTTCTGCCCGGTCCGCAATGGTTCCATCAACCAGAAACCATCGGCGGAGGCGGTAGAGGCAGCCCGGCTGGCTCTGGAAGGCAAGGTTGTGGTCAAGGATGCCCTCTATTTCTATAACCCGAGACTGGCCCGCTGCAAATGGATTCGTAGCCGTCCGGTGGTCCGGGTAATTGGCAGCCACAACTTTGCAAGATAAGGGTAAGGATAAGGGGAGCAGAGCACTTCTGCTCCCTATTTCTATTGCTCAGGGGCCTGTCCCGTAATATATAAAATTTGGCCTTGACAAGGATAGTATCTTTGTATACACTCATACCAAGATACCGTTATGGAGGTATCCAGGTTATTGGTGTCAGCCAATTTTTTATCAATGCCAAGGGAGGGATACTTATGAGCAGCATGCGTTATTTCACCTACCAGCACGGCATAAGCACTTACGAAGAACAAGGTAGCAAAATGTGGGAAGCCATATTAGATGATTACTATGCATCCCTGCCCCTGGAAGAGTAAAGACCGGCAGCGGAAATCATTTATATATTCTAGCCTTTAGGCAGAGCCCTACTACTCCCGGTGCACTCACTCCCGAGTGCCTTTTTTCTTTTTCCAGGCGAAAAAATGCTAGCAGAAAGGCCTTGACAAGGGTTATATGCATGTATACAATTATTCATTAATACTAGTACCCAAAATTTTTACCGAAAAAGACAAGAAGGAGTGACGTCCGTGACCACCTTCCGGAAACGTATCAAAATTGTCGACACTACCCTGAGGGACGGAGAACAAACTGCCGGTGTTGTCTTTTCCAACCAGGAAAAAATACGCCTGGCCCGGATGCTGGAGGAGATTGGCGTTGACCAAATCGAAGTGGGCATTCCAGCCATGGGCGGAGCAGAAAAGGAAAGTATTCGTGCCATCGTCCAGTGCTGCCGCCGGGCCAGCATAATGGCCTGGAACAGGGCTGTCCTCTCTGACCTGGAGCATTCCCTGGACTGCGGGGTCGATGCCGTGGCCATTTCCATCGCCACCTCAGATCTGCATATTAAAAACAAACTGGGCAAAAGCAGGGAATGGGTTCTGGAGAGCATAGCTGCCGCCACAGCATTTGCCAAGAAGGCAGGCTTATATGTCTCCATCAATGCCGAAGATGCCTCCCGTACCGATTTGGATTTCCTAATCCAGTTTGCCCAAACCGGCCTTGGCGCCGGTGCCGACCGCTTCCGCTTTTGTGATACCATCGGCCTCTTGAACCCCCAGACCACCTATGAAAGAATCCGGGCCCTGCGCCAGGCTGTCCCGGAACTGCCCATCGAAATGCATACCCACAATGATTTCGGCCTGGCAACGGCCAATGCCCTGGCCGGGGTGGAAGCCGGTGCCGACTATGTGGGAGTGACCATAAACGGCCTGGGGGAAAGGGCCGGCAATGCCCCCCTGGAGGAGGTAGTCATGGCCCTCCACCACCTCTACAATTATGAAACGGGAATGGACACCACCAGGCTAAAGGAACTGGCCGAATACACCGCCATGGCCTCCGGCCGCCCCCTCCCCGTCCAGAAGGCTATTGTGGGCAACAATATCTTCGCCCACGAGTCGGGCATCCATGTGGATGGGGCCCTGAAGGATCCCAGAACCTACGAAGCCTTTACCCCCGAGGAGGTTGGCCTCAACCGGCAGATTGTCATCGGAAAGCACTCGGGGACCGCAGCCATCATTAATAAACTCCAGGCCCTGGGCTATGCCATCGACGAAGAAACGGCCCGGGAGCTGCTGCCCCGGGTCCGGGAATATGCCGTGGGCTTAAAACGCAGCCTCACCGACCCAGAACTGGTCGGCCTCTATCAGGACCTGCTGCAAGAAGGGAAAATCTCAGCCTAAATTCACACAATAAATGGAGGTATACGAAGTGGCCCTCACCCTTACGGAGAAAATAATCAAGAACCACCTGGCCGCCGGCACCCCGGTGCCGGGCCAGGAAATTGCCCTCTACATCGATCAGACCTTAACCCAGGATGCCACCGGCACCCTTGCCTACCTGCAGTGGGAAACCCTCGGTTTGGATAGGGTAAAACCAGGGGTGGCCGTCTCCTATGTGGACCATAACACCCTGCAGACGGGCTTTGAAAATGCCGACGATCATTTATATCTCCGCACCGTAGCCGCCCGCTACGGCATCACCTTCTCCCCCGCAGGCCGGGGCATCTGCCACCAGCTCCACCTGGAGCGCTACGGTGTACCCGGCCAAACCCTGCTGGGCTCCGACAGCCACACCCCCACGGCGGGGGGGCTGGGAGTGCTGGCCTTCGGCGCCGGCGGCCTCAATGTGGCCGTGGCCCTGGCCGGAGAACCCTATTACTTAACCATGCCCGAAATTGTCAACATCCAGCTGGAAGGGAGCCTGCCCCCCTGGGTCGCCGCCAAGGATATTATCCTGGAAGTCCTCCGGCGCCTGGGGGTCAAGGGAGGGGTGGGCAAAATCCTGGAATACTCGGGTCCAGGGGTAAAGAGCCTGACCGTCCCCCAGCGGGCCACCATCACCAACATGGGGGCAGAGACGGGCTGCACCACCTCTATCTTCCCCAGTGATGAGAAGACCAGGGAGTATCTGAAGGGCAAGCAGCGGGAAGCAGACTGGCAGCCCCTCAGCGCCGACCCCGGCGCCAGCTATGGACAAACATACCGGCTGGATCTCTCCCGTCTGGAGCCCCTGGTGGCCCAGCCCCACAGCCCCGACAATGTGGCCCCGGTGGCCCAGCTGCCCCCCATCCCTGTCCAGCAGGTGATCATCGGCAGCTGTACCAACTCTTCCTATGAGGATCTGGCCCGGGTGGCGGCCATCCTGGAAGGAAAAAGCCCGGCCCCCGGCGTGGAGCTGGTGGTTATCCCCGGCTCCCGCCAGGTCTACCGCCTGCTGGCCGCCGACGGGTCCCTGGAAAAACTCATTGCAGCCGGTGCCAGGATTTTGGAGAGCGCCTGCGGCCCCTGCATCGGGATGGGACTGGCCCCCGCCTCCAATTCCGTTTCCCTGCGAACCTTTAACCGCAACTTCCGGGGGCGGTGCGGCACCGCCAGTGCCCAAGTGTACCTGTCCAGCCCGGAGACGGCAGCCGCCAGCGCCCTGACCGGTTACATTACCGATCCCCGCACCCTGGGAGAAACCATCACCATAACAGAACCGGACCATTGTGGGTCCGAAGAGGAAAGGGAAGGTGCCCCTGCCCCTGATCCCAACCAGCCCATCATCAGGGGCCCCAATATCAAACCCTGCCCCCTGGCCCAGCCCCCGGCTGAGGAAATTGCAGGTTCTGTCCTCCTGAAAGTGGGGGATAACATCACCACCGATGACATAATGCCTGCCGGGGCCAAACTCCTCCCCTTGCGTTCCAATGTGCCTGCCCTGGCCCAGTACTGCTATGCCAACATCGACCCCGATTTTGCGGCCCGGGCCCAGGCAGCCAAGGGCGGTTTTATCGTGGCCGGGGAAAACTACGGCCAGGGTTCCAGCCGCGAACACGCCGCCCTGGCTCCCCTGTACCTGGGGATAAGGGGGATCATCGCCAAATCCTTTGCCCGCATCCACCGGACTAATCTCATCAATGCCGGGATCCTCCCCCTGCTCCTGGCCAGGGAAGATGACTACAAAAACCTTACACCCGGTGACCGCCTCCTCCTCCCTGCTTTACGGACCAGGATAGCCGCCGGGGAGGAGACCCTTATCTGTAAAAACCTGACCACCGGGCAGGAGATTTCCCTCACCCTGGCCCTCTCTCCCCGGGAGCGGGAAGTGCTCCTGGCCGGCGGCCTCCTCAACTATACAAAGGACAAGCTAACTGCAGGAAGGGATGTTGATAATAGATGCACACGGTAACACTAATTCCCGGAGACGGTATCGGACCGGAGGTAACGGCGGCGGCCTGTGAGGTCATTGCGGCCGCCGGGGTCGCCATCAACTGGGAGAGGGTGACGGCCGGTGCCGCCGCCATTGACGAGTTCGGCACCCCCCTCCCCCAGCCGGTGCTGGCTTCCATCGCCAAAAATAAGGTAGCCCTGAAGGGCCCCCTGACCACCCCCGTGGCCGGGGGATTTCCCAGCGTCAATGTCTCCCTCCGGAAAAAACTCGACCTCTACTGCAATCTCCGGCCCGTCCAAAGCCTGGCCGGCATCAAGACCAGATATGAAAATATCGATCTGGTCATCATCAGGGAAAACACCGAAGGCCTCTACGGGGGCGCTGAGTTTCCCGTCGGTCCCGATGGGGCCGTAGCAAGCAGGAGCATTACCAGGGCTGCTTCCCGCCGGATAGCCGAGTTCGCCTTTGAATATGCCGTCCAAAGGGGCCGGAAGAAGATCACCGCCGTCCACAAGGCCAATATTTTAAAGAAGACCGACGGCCTCTTTTTGGCCTGCTGCCGGGAGGTGGCCCGGGCCTATCCCGATATCGCCTATGGGGAGATGATTGTGGACAATCTCTGCCTCCAGCTGGTCCAGGACCCCCACCAGTTTGACGTCCTGGTCCTCCCCAACCTGTACGGTGACATTGTTTCCGACCTCTGCAGCGGTTTTGTCGGCGGCCTGGGCCTGGTCCCCGGGGCCAATATCGGCCGGGAATGCAGCATATTTGAAGCCGTCCACGGCAGTGCCCCGGATCTGGCCGGGAAAAACCAGGCCAACCCCACCGCCCTCATCCTGTCTGCCGCCCTTATGCTGGAACAACTGGGAGAAAAGGAGGCTGCAGGAAGGATCCGGCAGGCCGTAGAAAGGGTGCTCAAAGAGGGCACCCGGCTGACCCCCGATCTGGGCGGCCGTGCCACCACCGCCCAGTATACGGAAGCCCTGTGCAAGGCCTTACAAAAAACTTAATCTGGGGCACAAGTTTACCCTCACCACTAAAACACCGGACCCGAGTCCGGTGTTTTTCCCTTTCCCTTGCCAAAGGTTCACCTTTGGCATAAAATGAGATTAGAATATTATGAAGTATAGCTTCAGGGGAGGGATATCCCGTGGCCAGAAGGGCAAAAATCCGCGGGAACGTACCCGATTACTCTTTACGGGGGCGCATCTATACCGAAATCAGGGACAAAATTATCGCCGGCGAGTATAAGACGGGGGACAATCTCGTTGAACTCAAGCTGGCCGAGGAGTACGGGGTTTCCAGAACCCCCATCAGGGAAGCCCTGCTCCAGTTGGAGCAGGAGGGCCTGGTCCGCTACGAACCCAATCGGGGGGTAGTAGTCCTGGGCATCAGCAACCAGGATATCCAGGATATCTATGTTATCCGGCGGCTCATTGAAGGGGTGGCCGCCTACTGGGCAGCCAGCCGGGCAACCCCCGAAGAGTTGGAAAGCATCGCCGAAGTGGTGGACCTCATCGAGTTTTACACCGGTAAGGGGGATATAGAGCATATTACCGAACTTGATGTCAAATTCCACAACTTGATCCTGGAGGCCAGCAAAAGCCGGCCCTTAAAACAGGCTTTGGGGAGCTTTATGCATTATATCCAGCGGGCGAGGACAAAATCTTTAAAGGTCCCCGGCAGGCCCGAGGAGTCCCTCAAGGAACACAAGGCCATCCTGGCCGCCCTCCTGGCCCGTGACCCGGAAAAGGCCCAGGAGGCCATGAATCAACACGTGGCCAATGTCAATTACCTGCTCCCCCCTGAAGAAGACCAGAGCAAGTAAAAATCCCTTTCGTGGCGCGAATTATACATACAATCCCTTCTTCCTTCTTTGTCCTAGTATCTTTAGGACTTTATTTTTTACCGGGGCCTGGTCGCCCCGGTCCTTTTTGGCCCGCCCAGTTTACCTTTTACCTCCTTTCTGCTACAATATTTGAGTAATTGTCAGGATGGAGGTAAGAGGCAATGCGCATTGGTTTGGTTGGTCTGGCCCTTTCCGGCAAAAGCACCCTCTTTGGCCTTCTGACAGGTACTCCGGCCGCCACCAACGGGAAACCGGAGGCCAGGGTCGGTTCCGCTCTGGTTCCCGACCGGCGGATCGATTACCTGTCCCAGCTGTATAAACCCCGGAAAACCACCTATGCCCGGATTGAGTTCGTCGACATACCGGGCCTGGTCCCGGGGGAAGAAAAGAAGGCCAATCCCTTTCTGGAGGAAATCCGGAAGGTAGATGCTATTGTTTACGTCCTGCGGGCCTTCGCGAACCCGGACGTACCCCACCTGATGGGAGACATCGATCCCCTGCGGGACTGGGAACTGTTGGAAATGGAGCTTCTGCTTTCCGACCTGGACCTCTTCGAAAAGAGAGCCCAGCGGCTGCGGGAAGCCAGGAAAAAACCCAAGGGCTGGGCGGAAGAACTGGCCCTTCTGGAAAAATGCCGCGATGCCCTGGGGGAAGGAAAAACCCTCAGGGATTTAGCACTGGCAGATTCCGAAAGGGAGCTGCTCCAGGGCTATTCCCTCCTCACGGAGAAACCGGTAATTCCCGTCGTCAATGTGGACGAAAAGCAGTTTACCACGGGGAATTACCCGGGCAAGGCGGCCCTGACCGCCAAACTCTCCGCCCAAAACCTCCCTCACCTGGAAATCTGCGGCCAATTGGAACTGGAGATCAATGCCCTTGAGGGTCAAGACAGGGAGCTCTTTATGCAGGATCTGGGTATAACGGAATCCGGGATCCAGCGCCTGGCCCGGATCGCCTATGACACCCTGGGGTTAATCTCCTTCTTTACCGTGGGGGAAGATGAGGTCAGGGCCTGGACCATCCGGAAGGGTACCCCGGCCCCGGAAGCGGCGGGAAAAATCCATTCTGATATCGCCCGGGGTTTCATCCGCGCCGAGGTCCTGGCCTACCAGGACCTGCTGGCGGCCGGCTCGGTGGCCAGAGCCCGGGAGATGGGCCTCTACCGCCTGGAAGGCAAAGAATACCTGATGCAGGACGGCGATATCACCAATTTCCGCTTCAATGTGTGACCGGCGGGAATTAAAAAACAGGGAAGGTCTTTCCCTGTTTTTTCTTATCCCCCCAGGGTTATATCCTGTTTCGAATACCACTCCAGGGCGGCAAAGAGGTGCTCGGGCTTAAAATCGGGCCAGTAGGCATCGACGACATAAAAATCGGCATAGATGGACTGGACGGGCAGGAAACCGCTTAACCGCCTGCGCCCTCCCCAGCGGATGATGAGATCTACTCGGGACACAGGGGCAGAATGAATCAACTCGGTGATGCTGGCCTTTGCCCCGTGGTTGCCGTTCAGGATATTCCCCAGATCCCACTGCCAGCCGTAGTTGACCAGAAAGTTCACCTTTATTCCCCCCCTGCCAAAGCTGCAACGCTTTTCTGTGTAGGGGAGGAGCTCCCGGGGGAACATGGGGGAGGAAGTATTGCCGATAACCAGCAGTTCGGCATTTTCCTTTGCCAGCATTTTTACCGCCTCAATGCAGGCCCTGGTAAAGGCCTTCCTCTGCTCCACCGGCCTTTTGGTATTGTCCTGGGTAAAACCGTAGTATGTTATCTCCCTGATCCCCAGCTCAGCACACAGGCGGTAGAGCTGGAGCCCCGGCGCCAGCCCCCTCGCATAGCCCTCCTCCTTGGCCAGGCCCCGCTCCTGGGCCCACCGCCTGTTGCCGTCGGGAATGACCCCAATATGGTCCGGTATCCGCATCCTTTTCACCCTCCACCAGGGAATTCTGCTACCAATAGCATGTCCTTTGGGGTCCCAAATCATACCAGGGGAACCAAAATTTAAGGATACCGGCCAGATGAGCTATCCCTTTTTTCCCCGTCCCTGTAGTAGATTATGGATTTATCGCGAAAGCGGGCCAGGATCCGGTAAAAGGAAGGGCCGAAGACCAGGGCGAAGACCACATTGCCCACGGCGTGCATGGCATCAAAGGGCAAACTGAGCATATAGGTGGCCAGAAAGGTCTTCCAGGTCAGGGGATAGATAAAGCCCGCCCAGTGCCAGAGGTTCATGATCCAGCCATAGAGAAAACCCCACAGCCCGGCCGCTGCCGCAAAGGCGGCCGGCGGGAAACCTGCCTGGTATCTCCCCCACAGGCCTGCCGCAGCACCGCCCAGGCCCCAGGCCAGCATCTGCCACGGGGTCCAGGGTCCCTGGCCCAGAAAAAAGTTGGAGACCAGAGCCGCCGCCGCCCCCACGGCAAAGCCCGGTTCCAGGCCGAAGACATAGCCGCTGATCAGCACCAGGAAGGTGGTGGGCTGGACATTGACCAGAGCGGCAAAGGGAAGGCGGAAGGCGGCGGCCAGGGCTGCGAGGACAGAAATCAGGGCCAGCTCCCGGGTTTCCACCCTGCTCCTGTCGAAGCGGCGCCAGAAGGCAACCAGGGCCAGGAGCAAGATTAGGGTGGCAAACCAGGCCCAGTTGACGGCATAATTGGCCGTACTGGACACCAGGCCAAGGGCCAGCAGCACCCCCAGGGCCAGGAAGATAAAAAAGCTCTGCAACATAAGCCGTCTCCTCAGGTGACCTGCAGGGGAAACTTATCTTTTCCCCAGCAGAGCCAGCAGTTTCTCCAGGCTGTAGGCGCACTGCCCCCGGCTGGCCCGCTGGACCGGGTCAAAGCCGGGATACAATAGGCCCTGTTTTTCTGCCACGGATACCGGCAGGGAATACCAGTGGGGGCCGGCGGCACCGGCAGTTTGCTCCTTTGGAGGCAGGGCCTTAATCAGCATGGCCATCACTTCCCCGCCTGTAATGGAGCTTTCGGGATCAAAGACGGTATCGGACCGGCCCCGGATAAAGCCGGCGGCAGCGGCAGCGGCTATGGCATCCCGGGCCCAGTGGCCGGGGGGGACATCGGTAAAGGATAGGGGTGCCTGCTCACCTCTGCCCTCCAGCTTCAGGGCCCGCGCCAGGAGGGTGGCAAATTCTGCCCTGGTCACCTCTTTCTCCGGCCGGATGGTCCCATCGGGATAGCCGCTAAAGATCCCGGCGGCCGCCAGTTTTTCCAGGGGCTGGTAGGCCCAGTGGGTGGGGGGAAGGTCGGAAAAGGCCCCCTGCCCACTGCTTACCTTACCCGCCAGGGGGAAATGCTTCCCCGCCAGGGCCATGACCCCGTAGGCGGTCATCTGGACCGGTGAAGATAAGACCCCCTTCTGCCACAGGAAGGAACCATCGCCGTTCTGCATTGTCAGGAGAAAATCTACCACACCCTTCCCTGCCACCTGCCACCGGGGACCCTGGGGATCTTCCCCGGCGGCCAGCAGGGCCTGCATGACCCAGGCGCTGGTGGCCAGATTGGAACGGGGTCCTTCCCAGCGAAAGCCGCCGTCCTTTTCCTGGCAGCTGTCCAGGTAGGCCAGGGCCCGGGCAACGGCCGGCGAAGAAACCGCCTCTCCCTGGGCCAGCAGGGCCTGGATGGCCACCGCCGTATCGTCGGGATCACTGGGCCCCCCTGCATACCAACAGAAGCCGCCGTCATCGTTCTGCTGTTCCTTCAGCCACTGCAAAGCCTTTTCCCGCTGGGGCGGCGCCTGGCCCACCGCCGCCAGGGCCAGCAGGGACCATATATGGTAATTTATGAGCCCCTCTTCCCCTGCCCCCGCCAAGCCCAGGCGGCCGTCAGCCTGCTGGCGACCGGCCAGTACCCGGGCCAGCTCCTTCGCCTTTGCGCCCTCCCCTTCCCCGGCTGCCGCCAGGGCCAGGAGGGAGCGGGCATAATCGGCGGTGCTGGCCGGCTTGTCCTTGCTTTTTAGATAAGCCACCGGCGATGTTCCCCCGGGGGCCCAATATACACCGGCCGGGTCCTCACCGGCTGCAGCCAGGGCCATGACCACCCAGGCCGTCACCTGGCTGCTGCTGGGTCCGCCGGGGCTGGCGGGAAAGCCGCCATCGGCATTCTGAGCCTGGTGCAGGTATTCCAGAGCCCTGCCCAGAGCCCTATCCACCGCCGGCCCCGGAGCATAGCCCGGGGCAGCGGCGGCAGTGCCCGCTCCTGCCAGGAGCAGGACCAGGAGAAGTGCTGCCAGGATTCTCTGTCTCTTCATAATATCTCTTCCCTCCTCAGTTTGCTGTCCCGACCTTGCCGCAACCGGCGCAGAATCTGCCTGCCTTCCTCCAGGGTCACCACCCGGTAGGGGGTATCCTGGAAGAGGCGGCTGACCTGGGGAGAATAGAAAACACCACCGGTCAAAACCTCATGTTTTTCCCCCCTGGCCACCACCCTTCCGGCGGAAAGGAGAACTATCTCCTCCCCGTATTCGGCGGCAAATTCCACGTCGTGGGTCACCACCACAATAGCCTGCCCCTGTTCCCGGAGCCGCCGGAGAAGCTCCCCCAGGTCCCTTTTGGCCTGGTAATCCAGTCCCCGGGTGGGTTCGTCCAGGAGCAGAACCCGGGGCGAGGCGGCCATGACTACGGCCAGGGCTACCCGCTGCCGCTCCCCCTGGCTCAGATCCCGGGGGTTTTTCCCCGCCACCCCGGCCAGACCCAGTTGAGCCAGCATCTCCCCGGCATCAAAGGGGACCGGCAGGCCCAGTTTTTTTCTGGTATAGTTCAGTTCCTCTTCCACCGTGGGCAAAAAGAAGTGATCGTCGGGGTTCTGGCTGAGATAGCCGATCTCCCCGGCCAATTCTTCCACCGGCGTCCTGGCAATGTCCCGTCCCAGGACCCTGACCAGGCCCCGGCCGGGCTTCAGGAGGCCCCGGAGCACCTTGAGGAGGGTCGTCTTCCCCGCCGCATTCTCCCCCATAATGATGGTGAAATCACCGGCCTTGACGGTAAGATCGATCCCCCGCAGGGCTTCCTGGCCGTTGGGATAGGTAAACCAGAGATCCTTGACCTTCACCAAGGGGGTGCCCCCTGCCAGGGCGGATTTTTTCGCCAGGGGTCCTTCCCCCGGGGGGAGCTTGTCCCCCGCCCGGGACAGCTCCCGGTTAAGGAGCCTCAGCCCTTCCTTTACCGTCAGGGGTACTTCCCGCCATCCTTCCCCGGCAAAGAGCCGGGCCAGGGGTGGAACAAAGGGGGAAGCCGTCCGGACAGCCCACCGGGCCGCCTCCCCGGGCCGTGCCGCATCGCACACGATCCGTCCCCTGTCCATGATCACCACCCGGTCGGCCAGGTGAAAACACCGCTCCAAACGCTGTTCCACCAGGATCACCGTTATGCCGTTTTCCTCATTCAACCTCCTGATGGCGGCCAGGATCTCTTCCCCCGCCATGGGGTCCAGCTGGGAGGTGGGCTCATCCAGGAGGAGCACCCGGGGCTGCATGGCCAGCACTGAGCCCAGGATGGCTTTCTGCTTCAGCCCCCCCGAGAGCTGGGCCACAGGGCGGGAGAGATATGGCCCCAGGTTCAGGGCTGCTGCCGTCTCCACAATCCGCCGCCTGGTGAGGGCGGGGTCCAGGCCCAGGTTCTCCAGGCCGAAGGCCAGTTCCCCCTCCAGGGTGTTCATCACCAGCTGGCTTTCCGGATCTTGAAAAACAATGCCCACCTGCTGGACCAGCCGGCGGCGGGGGATGTTCCGTATATCCTCCCCCTGCAGATAAACCCGGCCCGCCACGGTCCCCCCGTAGAAGGCGGGAATGAGGCCGGCCACTGCCCGCAGGAGGCTGGTTTTACCGCTGCCCGAGCCCCCCACCACCAGGACAAACTGCCCCGCCGACACCGACAGGTTTATATCTTCCAATGCCGGCCGGGAAGTTTGGGGATAAAAGTAGGTCAGATCCTTGATTTCAACCAGGTCCAGTGGAGCCACCCCCAGTTCAAAACCGCCGGCTGCACCAGGGCCAGCGTTAGGATCAGGGCAGGAAGCAGGGAGCCGGGTTGGAGCCCTGCCAGCCGCGGATAATAGGTGTACCGGGCCCAGCCCGCCGCCACCGCCGCCAAACCCAGGAGAAAGGCTGCGGCCAGGGCAGCCAGAATGAGGTAATCCCGGGGCCGCCAGAGCTCCCTGGTATATACCCGGCGGGGGCCGCTGCCGTATCCCCGCGCCTGCATGGACTCGGCCACCTGGAGAGAGCGCTCCAGGGCGGCCAGGAGGAGGATATTTAAAACCGGGACCATGCTCCCCACCTTCTCTCTCAGGCTTGCCCCCGTCACTTTCACTCCCCGGCAGCGCTGGACGGCCATGATGCGGTTAAATTCCTGCACCAGGAGGGGCAGGAAGCGGGTGGCCATGGTTATGACCAGGACAAAACGGCCGCCCAGGGGACTCAGCAACCGCATCACCCCCTCCTGGTTCACCAGGTGATTGTAATAGCAGAAGGCGCTGGTGAGGACCAGGAGGCGCAGGCCCATGCCGACCCCGTACAGGAGGGCCTCCAGGGTAACCCGGGGTCTCCCGAGAATGGGAAAGGCAGGCCCCACAAACAAAACCGTCTCCCCCCATCCTCCCAGGACCGCATTAAAACCGACGATGATGATCAGCATGGTCAGGCTGAAATAAAGGTAGGGGCGCCATACCTGCCAGCCCCCCGCCGCCAGCAGCACTACTCCCACAGCCAGGAACAAAGCCAGCTGGTAGAGGGGGTGGGAAAAGAGGAGGGCCAGGACAGCCAGGGATGCTACATAGAGGAGCCCCGTCAGGGGGTGGAGCCGGGTGAACAGGTTTTCCCTTTCCCGCTGAACAATGGCTTGCATCCTGGCCCTCCTTTACATGAGGGGCAAGGCAATTACCTCGTCCCCGACCAGCGCCGCCCCAAAGAGCCCCCTTATGGTTTCCGGCTCCTGGAGCAGGGCCTGCACCGCCCTTTCCAGACCTGTCCTATCGTTCCCCACCACCAGCCAGAGGGGGTTGGGATCGCCGCTCCCGGCTCCCGTGGCCCCAATGACCCCGGCACTTTCCTCCACCCTCCTTGCCACCTGGCCCCGGTAGTCCACCAGCTCTAAACCGTACGGGGTAAAGTGAAAGGAGAGACCGGCCCGCTGGTGGTTCCGGTTCAATTCGACCAGCCAGCCCACTTCCTGCAGCTCTTCCCACCGGCCCAGGACAATGGTGGGACAGGAGCGCTCGACCAGCAAGGCCTCCTCCGGTTCTCCAAGGGTCACCTGCCCGGCTCCGGCGGCCAGGAGGCTCTCCTGTAATTTCCGGGCCAGGTCCTCATATCCCGCCGGACACAAGATCATGACCCCTTCTCCCCTTCCCAGAAAGCCATTGACAAAGGGTTCGGGGAAGCAGCCCACTACGGCAGGAAAGACAAGGCCGGCACTCCAGTGATGGTAATCCCACCAGACCACATCCCCGGGGCCGAGGATATAATCGGCGGCTCCCACGGGAGAAAAGACCCCGTTGACATAGTAGAACCAATCCTGCCGCCCGCCTCCCCAGCCTCCGCCGGTTGCCTCCAGGCCGTCGATGCCCTGGACAAAACCGCCGCCGTAACTCCTGGTCACAGCAGCTTCCCCTGCCAAAAGATCCATTACCGAAAGCTTTTCCGGCAGGGATACTTCCCTTTCCAGCAGGACCTGGCGGCCGTAACCCCTGGTAACCAGCAGCCGGACGGGAGGGAGTTCCGGTTCCTTCTGGGCCGGCTTTTCTTCGGCAGGTTCTTCCCGGGAAGCGGTAATTGTTTCTTCTGCCGCCATTTTTTCCCCAATCTCCGGTTCCTCCGGCGGTACCGCAAGCCCTTCATCCACACCTTTTTCCCCAAGGGACCCTTCCCCGGAGGGAGCTGCGGCGGGGGCGGGGTTGCCCCCACCCTCGCCGGCAGGCCCGCTGCAGCCCGCAGTCAGGACCAGGACAAGAAGCAGTACCAGAAGCCCCAGTTTTCTTTCCCGCATTCTACCCACTCCATTCCCTCGCCCCTAGATTATTTTCCCCAGGACCTGAAGCATGTTCTTCAGCACGACGGCCGCCTGGGCCCGGGTGGCCGTCCCCTGGGGTGCAAAGATCCTTCCCGGCATACCGCTCATGATCCCTTCCTCAACCAGCCGGGCAACGGCGCCCCGTGCCCAGGGGGCAATGTCAACCTGGTCCTCAAATCGCCGCAGGTTGGCCTCCACCGGGTAGGTATTGGTAGCCCGCCCCGAAGAGATTTCCAGGGCCCTGGCCACCATGACTGCCATTTCCTGCCGGGTCACAGGTGCGGACGGATCGAATTCCCCCCTGCCCCGGCCGGCAACCAGCCCGGCCCGGTAGGCGGTTTCCACGGGAGTGTAGTACCAGGTTCCCGCTTCCACATCCCGGAAGGTCCCTTCCTCCGGAGTGACCGGCTCCAGCTCCAGGGCTTTCACCAGCATGGTCACCAGCTGGGCCCTGGTTACCGGCAGGTCCGGAGCGAATTCCTGCGCCGACATCCCGGCAATGATCCGGCGGGCCGCCATCAGCTCCACCGCTTCCCGGGCCCAGTGCCCTTCCAGATCGGCGAAGGACGGCTTGTACCGGAGAAGGGCAAAGAGGCTGAACCGGTCCAGGCAGGCTTCAATATACCACCGGTCTTCCTCTTCTTCATAGACAGGAATACCGGGTATGGCTTCCCCTTCACCTGTCTCAGTAGACAGACGGTAGAGGCCGATGAAGTTGATGTCTTCCCGGACAGCAATACCCTCAGTCGCCAGGGGGAAACGGACGGTTATTTCCGTGGCAAAACCCGACAGGGGTTCTCCCCCGAGGGTAACTTCCAGCCGATAAAGGGCGTCCCCCACCAGGAAGAGATTGTTCTCCCCGAGTTTGGCCATCAGTTCCTGCAGCTTTTCCTCCTCCCCTGCCGCCAGACGCCGGTAACCGAAACGTATGGCAGGGACTTCCTCCTTCTTCAGGGCCCCCTGGACCGCCTCGGTGGCCAGGGCCGCCGCGGGGATAATGAGCACCGGATCGGCCGGATCCGGCCCCTTGATAACCAGGGTGATCTGCTTTGCCACCAGGTCCTGCACCCTGGCGGCACTAAAGACTGCCTCCAGCCCTTCCTCGGCCCCGGTGAGGGTTATAACTATCTCCTCCCCCTCCTCGACCGCGGCCAGGGCTTCGGCCAGTTCCTTATCCAGACCGTCTTGGTCCTCTGGTTTCTCCTCCGGTGGGAGTTCCGGCGGCACATCGAACCAGGATGGTATTTCATTGGGGTCGGTGCTGTACCACCAGAGGACCTGATCTCCTGCTTCCAGTTTCATAGCCGAGGCAATAACGGCCCCTACAACCCCGTTGACCTGGTACATCCAACCATTCATGCCGGCATTGGTCTCTCCCGCAACTACATAGACAAACCCGCCGTCATCACTATAGCTGAGCCCGGTGGCATGGAGGGCCCCCAGGGCCGTCCTCCCCCAGGGATTGTCATCGTCAATGGTCACAGTCTGGGGGCCAAAGAGGACCGTACCATCCTTGCCCACCACCTTGACTTGAACCCGGAATTCCCCAGTTGGGTCCTTGCCTCCTGGAGTCTGGCCGCCGCCACTTCCCCCTCCACCAGTGGGAGGACCGTCTCCTTCAATATCTCCCAGGCCTGCTTCCTGAAGCATGATGTAGGCCTGGAGGGCATAGGCGGCGGTCAGCAATTCGTCGTAGCCGCCGAAATTCTTTTTCTCCTCGTCATAGGCCCGGGTCAGCAGGTAGGTGACGGAATTGGTCTTACCACCGCTTTGGGTCCACTCAGGCCCGGTTGGGTCTTTGTCCAATTCCAAAAGGGTTATAACGAGAGCAGCAGTGTCTGTCACCGGATCGTCCCAAGGATTATATACACCGCCGTCTTCCTGGCAGAAACCATTCAGGTAATCGAGACCTTTCTGGATGGCAGTTTTGATGTCATTATTTTCGCCCTCCGGATCCAGGCGGTGAAGAACCCGAATGGCCTCGGTGGTAGCAAGGAAATCGGGCCAATAAGTACCATTAAAGGTCTCTCCCCAGGACCCATCCGGAGACTGTTTCCCAAGAATGTAATCTACTATATCTTCGCTAGCCAATTCAGCCAGCTTGCCCGCCTCGGCCAGGGCCAGGTAACCCCAGAAATCGCTGTAGACGCTGTTTTCAAAGGAGTTTTCCCCGTGCTTTTCAACCAGAAATTCGGCAAGCCTCCCCGCTTCCGCCTCATCTCCCAGGTCCAACCCCACCAGGGCCAGGAGGTACTGGGCTAAAGTCTTTGTCCCTTCGTTGGCATCCAATTCAGCAGCCTGACCTATTACCTCCCTTTCCAAGCTCAAAACAGTCCACTTCCCTCCCAGCCAGGAGGTGTCGACTGTTTCCCCCGCCTGGGCGAGGACATAAACGGTATATGGATAGGGTTTTTCGGAATCATATTTGTTCCGGATAAAAGCAACAGCCTTTTGGGCCAGATCCCGGGCCAGTTCCTTCGGGTCTTCTTCCCCTTCCATGATTGTTCCGGTGTCACCATCGTCACCGTCGGCACCTTCCCCGAGGGCTAACGCCGGTTCTTCTCCCGCTTCTTCCTCGTACTGTATTCCCTCCCTTGAAACTACACTGCCGTCCTCTTCCCAATCATTTTCCCCTTCATACAACCTGTCCAGTGGCTGTAATCCTTCTTCCTGGTCAGGCTTTTCATCAACTCCAGAACCTTCATCCAAGTTCTCTGTTATTGGGTCCTCACTGCCGTTGTCCGCATCCAGCTCAGCATCCTGGAGCAAGATGTAGGCCTGGAGGGCATAGGTGGCGGTCAGCAATTCATCGTACAGGCCGCCAAAACTGTTGTCTTCCTCATTGTAGGCCCGGGCCAGCAGGTAGGTGACGGGATTGGTCTTACCACCGCTTTGGGACCATTCTGGTCCCGTTGGGTCCTGGCCCAATTCCAGGAGGGCAATCACCAGGGCAGCGGTGTCCATCACCGGGTCGTCCCAGGGGGCATGAACACTGCCGTCCTCCTGGCAAAAGCCCTTCAGGTAAGTGAGACCACTTTGGATGGCAGCCTGTATTTCATCGTCTTTCCCTTCCGGGTCCAGGCGGTGCAGGACCCGAATGGCCTCAGTGGTAGCCAGGAAATCAGGAAAATACATATCCTCGCCATCTATAACAAAGCTCTCTCCCCAGGACCCGTCTTCCGCCTGTTTGCTACGAATATATCCGTCTACGTCATCTCTATCATTTAAACCATCCAGCCTGCCCGCCTCGGCCAGGGCCAGGTAACCCCAGAAATCGCTGTAAACGCTGTTTTCAAAGGAGTTCTCCCCATGCCTTTTAACCAGAAGATCGGCAAGCCTCTCCGCTTCCGCCTCATCCCCCAGGTTCAACCCCACAAGGGCCAGGAGGTACTGGGCTATATCTTTTGTCTTCCAATCTTTCACTGAGTTGAAATTCGCTGCCTGGGTCAGGACATAGACTGTGTATGGACTCAGTTCTTCGCCCTGTTGGTACTGTTCCAGAATAAAATCCACGGCCTTCTGTTCCAGGTAAGCGGCCCTGTTTTCCGCTTCCTCAGCCGCCGACACCCGCACCGAGCCCAGGGGCAGAGTGAAGGTAGTCACAGTCACAGCCAGGAGCAAGGTCCAGGCCACCACCTGAAGTCTTTTCCCTTTGCCCACTGTCAACCATCCCCTTTCTTTTAATTGTTTTCGCCCTGGTAGCGGGGAGAAGGGGATGAGAACCGGTCTGCAGACAAAAAAAACCCGGTCCCTCCGTTGGTAGACCGGGTCCTTGCTTTTATTCCCCTGCAAGAACACAAAGTGCAGTTCCCCTCTCCCGCGGAAGGTTGTACCTGCAATGCACCGAGCAGGTTTCCTGGCTTGCGGGTCACCGCTCGTCTCCGCCTTCCCAGACCTAAGTCCAGTGGCATTCCTGGAGACTAACTCACCGCTTACAGTGGCGCGGCCGCTCAGGATTTGCACCTGATTCCCTTTATATCCCCCATCAGGATGGATACACTCGGGCATTACCAAATATTTGATTTGTCTAAAATATACCATACTTTATCGCCCAAAACAAGGGAGCGCCTCTATCAATTATTGCCTTCAATTTATCCTATATTGCCATCTGCTGCATCCCTTCAATCCTAGTAATTGGTTGTTTACTCTTTTTTTCGTTGCCATGCCGTCTTAATTAATGGAGCAAAAACCCCGGCTGCAAGAACCGGGGCTGCATAAAGGCTAATTAAAAATTGTCACCTAAAAGCAGGAGTATCAGAATCAGGAATATTATAAACGCCTCTTTGTCCATCCTTCTTCTGCCGTCAAATTTGTCGCTAAATTCTCCCGACACGGGTAACACCCCTCCTTTCCCGCCAGGGTTACTACATCGTATGCAAGCGTCGACACCCTTGACCCAAAGGCTGAGAGCAAAAACAATAAATAATTCTAGAGATAAGGGGCAACCTGTTGCAGCAAAACCCCCCGGCCGGCGCCGGGGGATTAATGGTGTTTTCGGTTCACAAATTGAAGCTGTCGCCTAAAAGCAGAAGTATCAGGATCAGAAACACCAGGAAAATCTCGTTGTTCTTCTTACCAAATCCTCCCGACATAAAATGCCCCTCCTTTCCGGAAAGGATTGCTTCATTTTATGCAGTGCCTAAGGGAGGGTTTTATATTGCGACAAATCTAATTAAAGGGAAAAAGTTCCATCCCCAGCAGAAGCTGGAGCTTTTTGGGCCTCACAATATACCATCGGGACATTATGCGGGTTTCGGCAAAAGATAAAAGACCCGGCCTTTTTTCTGAAGACCGGGTTCTTTATAACCATAACTTATAAAAAATGGTGTCGGAGGGGGGACTTGAACCCCCATGGGCTGGGCCCATACGGCCCTCAACCGTACGCGTCTGCCAGTTCCGCCACTCCGACGTGATATGGTGCCGAAGGGGGGAGTCGAACCCCCACGGGCCTAGCGCCCACTGCGCCCTGAACGCAGCGCGTCTACCAGTTCCACCACTTCGGCACTTTTTCTGTAGGCTGCATAATACATTATACCTTCGACTTCGCTCTATGTCAAGAT
>FZPS01000055.1_pt48 | contig 24942 bp, 13 predicted proteins | sample 1817821 | NCBI WGS metagenome assembly FZPS01 (sample SAMEA104158645, study PRJEB21678) | metagenome | place: Germany | collected 2015-04-21 | reverse complement strand
TCAACAACTCCTGTATGTCCTTCGCCAAATATCTTTTGATAAGCCGTTCTGATATCTGGATTAGCCGTTGTCCTAATTGCAGCAAACAGCGTATTTAAGGCGTTTCCAACTGCTTCGTTGCCTGCTACAATAGTTATCTCTAAGTTTGCCATCATCTGTCCACTTAAATTATTAAGTGCATCTTTATATGCCTTAGTGTCTAATGTATGTTCTTCTTCATAAACACCTTTAAGTTCGCCATCAATTGTCATACCAACAACTACTGTTAATGCTTTCTCGTCAACTAGCGTTGTTGCTTTATAAGCATAACCTAAAAACTCATTATTTGCATCTTTAACTTCTAGTTTTTCTCTAACTACATCTTCAGCACCAAACTCTAAAACAACTGTCCCTGTTGCACCAATTCCAAAGAGTGTTTCAAATGCGTCTAATTGAACTGATACAACATAATTATGTGCAACTTCTCCAACCTCTTTAATTAATCTATCTAAGAGTGAACCTGTATCTGTTGCACCGGCTAAGTTATTGATGCCTGCCAAACCATCTAATGTGTTTCCTCTTACTCGGTCATTATCTAAGAACCCATCATCGCCTTCATATTTTTCAGGATAACCTGGTGTGTGTTCATAACTTAAAACTTTAATTCCTTTAATTGCTCCTTCTGGTGTAGCAGCAACTAGTAAGTCAATTAAACCTCTAGAGTTTGAACCTTTAGTTCTAAATGCATGACCAACTACATTTCCGCTTTTGTCAATGACTTTAACATATTCATATACATATGTGCCATCAACTTCTTCAACAACTCCTGTATGTCCTTCGCCAAATATCTTTTGATAAGCCGTTCTGATATCTGGATTAGCCGTTGTCCTAATTGCAGCAAACAGCGTATTTAAGGCGTTTCCAACTGCTTCGTTGCCTGCTACAATAGTTATCTCTAAGTTTGCCATCATCTGTCCACTTAAATTATTAAGTGCATCTTTATATGCCTTAGTGTCTAATGTATGTTCTTCTTCATAAACACCTTTAAGTTCGCCATCAATTGTCATACCAACAACTACTGTTAATGCTTTCTCGTCAACTAGCGTTGTTGCTTTATAAGCATAACCTAAAAACTCATTATTTGCATCTTTAACTTCTAGTTTTTCTCTAACTACATCTTCAGCACCAAACTCTAAAACAACTGTCCCTGTTGCACCAATTCCAAAGAGTGTTTCAAATGCGTCTAATTGAACTGATACAACATAATTATGTGCAACTTCTCCAACCTCTTTAATTAATCTATCTAAGAGTGAACCTGTATCTGTTGCACCGGCTAAGTTATTGATGCCTGCCAAACCATCTAATGTGTTTCCTCTTACTCGGTCATTATCTAAGAACCCATCATCGCCTTCATATTTTTCAGGATAACCTGGTGTGTGTTCATAACTTAAAACTTTAATTCCTTTAATTGCTCCTTCTGGTGTAGCAGCAACTAGTAAGTCAATTAAACCTCTAGAGTTTGAACCTTTAGTTCTAAATGCATGACCAACTACATTTCCGCTTTTGTCAATGACTTTAACATATTCATATACATATGTGCCATCAACTTCTTCAATTTCCACCTTATCTAATTCAGGGAAAAATTCTTTATATGCTTTTCTAGCCTCTTTTGTTTTATTTTGTTCAATGATTGGTTCTGTAATCCAGTTAGCAACGCTAATTAAAAGTCCACAAACCAAACCAATGATTGTAAGTATTAAGGCTGATTTTAATATGTTTTTATTCATTAGTTAAAACCTCCTACTCCAGCTACAACAATTAAAATTGCAACTACTAATGTAGCTCCATATAAAGTCCATGATTTCCAAGAGTAGTTATTTTTTGACCACTTATGATAATCGATTAATGGTGAAAACATATTACAAATTAAAATTGTATATGCTACCCCTTCTGGGTTTGGCCCAAACAATCTAAAGATTGCTACTAATGAACCAATTAGTAACCCATAGAGCCATCTACCTGGTTTAGTTGTTGGGGCAGTCACAGGATCTGTCACCATATAAACAGCACCATATAATAATCCGCCACCTAATAGTTGATATAAAATAATTAAATGAGCATTACTTGCATCTAAGATTAGCGCTGCTACTCCAATTAAAACTGTAAATGATAATAACATTGAAGCTGTAATGCGCCAATCTGCTGCTTTTCTAATAAATAAGTATAAACCACCAACAATAATTAGTAGTGCACAAATCTCTCCCATTCCCCCAGGAATTTTTCCCAAGAAAAGATCTAAGAGAGAATAATTATTAAGCATATCAGGAATATTCATAATTGAATCTCCGATTGCTGTGAGTGGTGTCGCTCCTGCTACAGCGTCTAATTGTGTATATTTAAATGACGCCGCAAATGACACGTGTGCGATAACAAACGCTACTGCTGCAGGGTTAAAGATATTCGCTCCTAATCCTCCAAAGACTAATTTACCAAATAAGATTCCTAAGAAGGCCGCAACGATTACAACATAAATTGGTAATTGTGCAGGGACCATTAAAACAAATATTAAACCACTAATTGCTGGTGTAATAATGTTTAATAATCTTATTTGTTTAAATCTTTCAATCATTCTCACTTTAAAGCCTTCAAACTTTGGATGAGGACGATGTCTAATCATTACTGTTACTACTTCTGTTAAGATCATTACAGCTACTGCAATAATAATTCTTAAAAAAGCATCTAATCCAAACTTCCATACCGCAAAAACAACTAATGGAAATAATGCGATTAAAACATCAATCATCATTCTTTTAGTTGATGCTGGTTTACGGATATAAGGACTTGTTTGTTTCGTAAATGTTGCCATATTAACCTCCTATTTCACTAGCGCTTTTGCTAAACGCATATATTCTGTTAAATGTATTTTAGATGGACATACATAACTACATAAGCCACACTCAATACATTTATTCACTTCTAAACTATTAATTACATCTTTATCTTTTTGTTTATAAGCTCTCATTATTTGAACTGGTTGAATATTAACCGGACAAGAGTACACGCATGATGCACAGTTAACGCACGGCTCTTCAACAAATTTTTCTTCGTTTAAAACGACTAGGCTAGTTGTTGTTTGGCTAACGATAAAATCGTCAGAGGTTAAGTTAGTTCCCATCATTGGTCCGCCAATGATTAAAACTTTATTTTCTTCATCTCTATATCCGCCACACATTTCAACTAAATCTTTCACAGGTGTACCAATTCTAACATAAAAGTTTTTCTCTTCTTTAATGCCATTGCCAGCGACAGAAAAATATCTTAACATCATTGGCAATCTTTGCGTTACGGCATTATATAGTCCATATAATGTGCTTGTGTTAGAAACAATTATTCCATGATCAACTGTTAAATCACCAACCGGAACTTTAATTCCTAATGCTGATTTGATTGTTTGTAATTCCCAACCTTGCGGATAAAAACATTTGATCATTTTAACTTCTAAATCATAATCTGGAAAATCTTTGAATGCTTCATTAAATTTAACTGCTAACTCAGGGTATTTCTCTTTAAATACTACAACTCCTTTTTTAGCATCTACAGAACGCATCGCATAAACTAAACCTTCTGTAATTTCACGAGCGTGCGACTTCATTAACTGATAATCGCTAATGATGTATGGTTCACACTCAACACCGTTTGCTAATACATATTCAACCGGTTTATCAGTTTTGTATTTAATAAACATCGGGAATGCTCCTCCGCCAAGTCCAACAAGTCCCGCTTTTTCCATTATTTCAACTAAATCTTTTTTAGTTAATTTTTTAATTTCTTTCTCTGTTCTTGGTTTAACATTTTCGTGTAGTTCGTATTTAAAATCATTTTCAATTTTTATACATTCTACTTTACTTCCTAAACCATGAAGTTTTTGTTCTATTCCTACAACTTTACCGCTCACCGTTGAATAGATTGGTTGATCAAAGAAACCTCCATGACGCGTTCCGATTAATTGACCCATCTTAATTTCATCACCAGGAGCTACACAAGTATCTCCTTTTGGACATCTTAAGTCTGTAATCGGAATATAAATGTATTTAGGGTCTTTTACTTCTTCTACCAACATATCTCTGCGCATTTCTTTAAAATCAGGAATACATCTAGTTTTTTCGGTCATAGTATCACCTTATTTACCCGCATTAATTGGAAAATCAACAACTAATTGGATAACCCTTTCTTTTATTCTATTTAATTCTTTTTTATTATCTCTGTTTTTAATTGCCAAATCTATTAACTCAGCAACTATAACCATTTCTTTTTCTTTTAATCCTCTAGTAGTCATCGCAGATGTTCCTATTCTAATTCCCGAACCAACTGCTGGTGGTTGTGTATCAAAAGGAATGGTGTTTTTATTAACTGTAATATTTACTTCTCCTAATAAATCTTCTGCATCTCTACCTGTAATGTTTGCTGATGTATACACATCTACTAAAAATAAATGATTGTCTGTTCCGCCTGAAACGATTCTATAACCGCGCTTGTTTAACTCATCGGCTAATAGTTTAGAGTTAGCAAGAACTTGTTTTTGGTATTTAACAAAACTATCACTCATCGCTTCTTTAAATGAAACTGCCTTTGCGGCAATAATGTGCATTAATGGTCCACCTTGAATGCCTGGAAAAACATTTCTATCAATCTTTTTTGCAATCTCTGGATCATTAGTTAAAATAATTCCTCCGCGTGGCCCTCTTAATGTTTTATGTGTGGTTGATGTTATTGCGTGAGCATATTTAGCTGGTGAGGGATGAACTCCTGCTGCAATTAAACCAGCAATATGCGCCATGTCAACTAATAAATAAGCCCCTACTTCATCTGCAATTTCTCTAAACTTCTTAAAATCAACAACTCTTGGATAGGCACTATAACCAGCGATAATTAATTGTGGTTTTTCTTTTTTCGCTACTTCTAATACTTCATCATAATCAATCATTTCTGTCACTTTATTGACAGAGTATGTAGCTCCTATATAGTCTTGACCTGAAAATGATAATCTATATCCGTGCGTTAAATGTCCACCACTATCTAAGCTCATTCCTAAAATCTTATCTCCCGGCTTAATTAAACTTCTAATCGCAGCCATATTAGCTTGCGAGCCAGAGTGAGGCTGTACATTAGCGTATTTAACATGAAAAAGTTTTTTCGCTCTCTCAATCGCTTCAGTTTCTACTACATCTGCGAACTCACACCCACCATAATATCTCTTGTTGGGATAGCCTTCAGCATACTTATGAGTAAAAACGCTCCCTTGTGCTTCTAACACATCTAAGGAGACAAAGTTTTCGCTTGCGATTAACTCTAAATTTTCAGTTTGTCTTTTCTTTTCATTTAAAATCGCTTCTTTAATTATCTTATCGTTCATTAACTTTCCTCATTTTCTTTATTCTTTTCTTTTACAAAGAAAAACTCTCTAACTCCAATTACATATTATATATGATTCTCAAATTATTTGCAACGAAGTTTAAAACGCCTATTTCTTTTTGTCTATTTATAAACACATATATGGTTTTTTCAACACATTTTTTGAAAAAAATGACCATCAAAGTACACTGAACTCCTTTCTCCGGCTGGTCTAGATTTAGAAGCTATACAAAACAAGCGTATTTTTTTACGACCGCAAATACGGCCGTTTTTTGAGTGTTTTTTTGTTTTGCGGCCGTTTTTATCATGTTTATAACAAAAAAAGGCTTTATAACAGCCTTTTATCTTTCTTGTTTTAAGTTATCTTAATCTCTTTTTAATTAGTCTTGAATATTGTGATAAACGTTTTGGACATCATCCACTTCATCTAACATCTCTTCTAGTTTAGCGAATTGTTCTTTTTCTTCATCATTTAATTTTTGATAAGTGATTGGCAACCATGTTATTTCATCAACTTCTAAAGATGCTTCTGGATAATCATTTAAAATTGCTTCTCTTATTTCGTGATGAAGTGTTGGATCGGAAATAATACCTAATTGTCCTTCTTCAGTTTCTAAATCTTCAACATCTAAATCGTTATTAATTAAAGATTCTAAAACTTGTTCTTCTGTTAAATTGGTAAATCCTAAAACTGATTTATGCTCAAACATATGTAAAACCGAAGCGCTCTTTCCACCTGTCTTAGTAAAACAAGCTCTAACTTCATGAATTGTACGAGTAACATTATCTGTTAAACATTCAACTATAAATAAACTGCCGCCTGGTCCAATAAACTCATATCTTGTCGCTGTATAATCTTCGCCTGTGCCGCCTTTAGCTTTTTCGATTGCTCTTTCGATAACATCTTTAGGTACTTGATCTTTTCTAGCTCTTTCTAATATTCTTTTCAGTTCAATATTTATTTCTGGGTCTGGCATACCCTTTGCCGCAATATATATTTCTCTTCCATAGCGAGCATAAATTTTACTTTTCTTCGCTGCGGTTTTTGCCATTGATTGTTTGCGGACTTCAAAAGCTCTTCCCATTACTTATCAAACACCTCTTCATACTTCTTCATTGCTTCAGCAATTATTTTTTTAGCTGCTTGTTTATCTTCAATCTCTAAAACATGAGTTTGTTTACCTTCTAACACTTTATATACATCAAAGAAGTGATGCATTTCCGCTAACATATGCGGCGGTAAGTCTTCTAATTCTTCATAATGTGACAAAGATGGATCACCAATCGTTACTGCAATAATCTTTTCATCTTTATATTTTCCATCAATCATTGAAATAACTCCAATCGGCTTACAATTTACTAAACTCATTGGAACAAGCGTTTCACTACATAAAACTAAAACATCAAGTGCATCTCCATCACTTGCAAATGTTTTTGGAATAAAACCATAGTTAGCTGGATAGTGAGTTGATGTATATAAAACTCTATCCAAAACTAATAGTCCTAAATTTTTATCAATTTCATATTTACATTTTGAACCTTTAGGTATTTCTATACAAGAAACAAATTCATTTGGGTTTATTCTTTCTTTTTCAATATCATGCCATATATTCATAGAATCACTCCTTACTACTACATTCTAACATTATTTATTAAAAATAACATCTTTATTCTTTATTATTCTTTTTAACTTTACTATCTATTGTTTTAATAGTTACTAAATATTCTTTCTCAACCTCTGTTAAGGTTTTAACTTGATATTTTTTATATTCTTCTGTTGCTTATTCGATAGCCTAGTGAAATTATCATATCTAAATTATAATGCATAACGTTATAGTTTTTTCCATCAGTGGCAGTTATTCGGAATTTCCGAACAACTGAATTTTTGTCTAATTCACCTTCTGCAAAAATATTACTAATATGCTCACTTATATTAGATTTACTTGTTTGATATAATTCTACAAGTTGATCTTGAGATAACCAAACATTATCATCTTCAAGTTTTACCTCTATATTAGTTAAATCATCTTCAGTTTTATAAATTATTATTTCTCCTTTATCATTTTTAGTTGACATAGAATCCCTTGTATACTCTAATATGTAAAACACAACCATTATTTTGAATATACATTCCTTTCTTTAAATACTAACCTTTTTTTATAAAATGTTCGGCACATTTAGCCGAACACTTTATTTCTTTTATTTTTTAGAGTTCTCCATCTTATTTAAAAACGCGTCCATAGTATTATGAATTAGAGCGCTGATTGTCATTGGGCCTACCCCGCCTGGAACCGGTGTGATGTAACTTGTTTTTTCTTTAACATTTTCAAAGTCAACATCGCCAACTATTTTATCGCCTACACGATTAATCCCAACATCGACAACTATCGCTCCTTCTTTTACCATATCAGCAGTAATTAAATTAACTACTCCTGTTGCAACAACTATTAAGTCTGCTTGAAGTGTATAGTGTTTTAAATTTTCTGTATATCTATGTGTTACAGTTACCGTTGCATCATTATTTAAAAGCAGTTTTGCCATTGGTGAACCGACGATATTACTTCTACCAACCACGACTGCATGTTTCCCTCTCAAAGGAATGCTGTAATGGTTTAATAACATCATTACTCCTTTAGGTGTCGCTGGTACAAATCCACTTTGTCTATTCATCAATTTTCCGGCGTTCAATAAACTTAATCCATCTACATCTTTCTCAGGTGCAACTTCATTTAAAATTGTACTTTCATCAATGTGTTCTGGTAATGGTAATTGAACGATAAAACCATCTACTTTTGAATCTTTATTTAAGTCTCTAATTACCTTTAATAAATCATCCTGTGAAACTGTTTTTGGAAGTTTAATTATCTTGCTGTCAATCTTCGTTCTTTGACACGCTTTTTCCTTTGATTTTACATAACTTAGACTTGCAGGATTATCGCCTACCAATACGACAACCAGCTTTGGAGCTCTGCCGTGCTTTTCAATCATTTCCAAAACTCTTTCTTGAAGTTTTCCTTCTAATTCACGAGCTGTTTTTCGACCTTCTAATAGCTGCATATTTTTCACCTATAACCTTTCATTAATTGTTCCGTCAGGATTGATAGTAATTTTTTCTGCATTTGGAATTTTTGGAAGTCCTGGCATCGTAATAATACCTTTAGTTAAAACTACTACAAAACCTGCTCCTCTAGATATTCTCGCATCACTTATTGCTAAATCAAACGGATAGATTGATCCGCGTTTTTTCGTATCATTTGAAAAGGATAAAGGTGTCTTTGCAATACAGACAGGAAGATGTGAATAATTTTTATTTAACTCATCTAATATCGCTTTTGCATTAGCACTATAAACTACATCATCAGCACCATACATCTTTCTGGCAATCTTCTTAACCTTCGTATATAAATCATCTTTCAAATCATAAATATACTTAAATTCTTCTTTTTCTCTATTAGTTAACTTAACTACTTTTTCTGCTAAATCAATCGAGCCTTCAGAACCCTTTAAGAATCCATCAACGAAACTAATTGGATGGTTATTTTTGTTAGCCCACTCAATTAAAGTTTCTACTTCTTCTTTTTTATCATCAGCAAAATGATTAATCGCAATTATATAAGGGACATTATATTGTTTAATATTGTTTACATGCCTTTCAATGTTTGATAAACCTTCTTTTAATGCTACGATGGAATCTTTACCTTCATCAACAAAGCCATGATACTTTAACGCTCTAATCGTTGCGACAATAACGATTGCATCAGGTGTTTGATTAATTCGTCTTGTTTTAATGTTTAAAAATTTTTCCGCACCAAGTTCAGCACCAAACCCTGCTTCCGTAACTGTATAATCGGCTAACTTTAATGCTAACTTAGTTGCGATAATGCTATTACAACCATGAGCGATATTCGCAAACGGACCACCATGAATTAATACTGGTGTGTTTTCTAATGTTTGAACTAAGTTTGGCTTAATTGCTTCTCTTAAAATCATCGTTAAAGCATCACTTACATTTAATGCTTTCGCGTAAACTTCTTCACCTTTATTGTTATAACCAATTAAAATGTTCCCAAGTCTTTCTTTTAAATCTAATAGGTCGCTTGATAAACCTAAAATGGCCATCATTTCGCTAGCTGCTGTAATAATAAATCCATCGTTTCTATACTTAGTAGAGATTGTTCGTAAGGCTCTATCATTAACATCTAATGTTCTAGGCCAAACAATTCTATCTTTATTTAAATCAAGTTCATTTCCATAATGTAAATGATTGTCAATCGCTGCACTTAAAAAGTTATGAGCTGTTGTAATTGCGTGGAAGTCACCAGTAAAGTGTAAGTTAATTTCTTCTCTTGGCATTACTTGTACCTTACCACCGCCTGTTGCTCCGCCTTTCATCCCTAAGACTGGTCCAAGCGAAGGCTCTCTTAATGCGCAAACAACATTTTTATTTAGTCTATGTAAACCATCTGATAAGGCAATTGAAATAGTAGTTTTACCTTCGCCTGAAGGTGTAGGAGTAATAGCTGTAACTAAAATTAATTTCCCGTCTTTTTTATCTTTTAAGCGGTCCATTACCTTTAAGTCCACTTTTCCCATTAAGTGCCCATAAGGAATAAATTCATCGTCCTTTAACTTTAACCCTTTTCTAATTTCCTCAATTGGTTTTAGTTTTGCTTCTTTAATTGCTTTTTCTTCAAAATTCATATCTGTTCTCCCTTTTTTTATTCATATTTAACACTTAACTCGTGTTTATCATAATAAACGCGATAAGATGTTTCCACTGTTGTTAATTCTAGTTTGTAAACTATTTTAAATTCTTGTAGTTTTTTACCCTTTATTCTTACTTCAATAGAGACATTACTTATATTTTCATCAATTCCGAAAAACTCTTTTGTATATTCGTCTTTAATATCCGCCTTCAACAATAAATAATCTGCAAGTTTTGTTAAGGTGTGTTCGCTTAAATAAGACTTTTTAAATTTTAATTTAGGTAAGGTAATGCTTTCGCTAAACTCACTAAATGCCTTTTTAACCCAAGTGATATTATCTTCGTTTTCTGTACCGATAGAGTCTTTATAATAATATTCATTATAACGAGTCTCAGTAAATTGACTATCTAAACTAAACTCATTTAAATCTTTTTTAAAATAGTGTTTGTGAGCCATTATAGGAGTATCACGATTAATTTTCATATCTAAACTTTATTCATAGATTATTACTCCATCTAACCTTTGAATTTTTGTATAACGATGTCCTGCTGTTTTACTATAATCATAGCCTTTAAAAGCCGCACTAAAGTTAGTTAGTTCATCTGATGATCCACAACTAACAATAAACATAAACATCAATAAAATTATAACTACATTTATACCTTTACGCATTAAAACCACCTTCTATCTTGTAAATATAATGCATAACCTAATAGTTGAAGTGATATGCTTATCTTTAATAATCCCTTAAAGATTCTGTTTTCATATCCTTCTGCTATTTCTAATTCGTTTTTCGCTTTTTCAACTAATAAATTATATTCAGCTATTTTAGCTTCTACAAGCGCTAATAACTCATCCGTTGTTTCATTTACTTGTTCAAGCATTTCATGTGCTTCTTTTAATGCTTGATAACTTCTTGCTGAGTTAAAGTCAATGTTATTTAAGTAATTAGTTAAATAATCTACTTTAATATACGCAGTATAAATAATTGTGAGAGTCATTGGTCCTTCCACAACTGTTGGAAGTTCATCTAACATTTCACCTAAATGATTTCTTGCGCCTGTAGCGATATAAATATATTTATTAGTTTCTTGCATGTAAATATTAACATCCGGGAAAGGACTCAAATATTGTAGTTCAAATCTGTATTCTCTATTATTCGCAACAATTACTACATTATAATAAATTGCTTCTTCATCATAAATTGGTTGATAACTTATATTTCCTTCTACAAGTGAGCCTACTACATAACCTTCCCAACCTGTAAATGTGTAATTATAGTGTTCATCGCTTTCTTTAACCGGTCCTTCTTCTGGCGGTATAATTGGCGAACCATATTCTAAAACATCTTTTCTAAATATTTCATTATTTGCATCATAATATATTATTTCATACTTGTTTATAGTTCTTTCGTATTGTGCATAAACATTTAAATCACTTGTAATATTAGTAAACTCTTTATCCCAACCTGTAAATGTATAACTATATTGGGCTGTGTTTTCTATCTCTGGATCTTCTGGTGCTATTGCATCTCCTCCATATAAAACTTCTTGTGTGCTTATTACTTCTGATTCATTATAGAAATTAACTGTATAACTTCTTGGAGATTCTGCAAAGATTGCATGAACATTTAAGTCTTCTGTTATATTTGTAAAGTCTGTATCCCAACCTGTGAATGTATAAACATGCGTTGTTGTTGGAGTTTTAGTTGGATTAGCTGGTGCTGTTGCTGATGAACCATAAGGTACTGTTTGAACTTTTAATGTTGACACACCTAAATCATCATAGAACGTTACTATAAATGTTTTAATTATCTCATCAAACTGTGCATAAACATCTAAATCACCAATAATATTAGTAAATGCTTTATCCCAACCTGTAAACTCATAACGATACTTTTCTGTCTCAAGTTTAGTTGGATTAGCTGGTGCTGTTGCTGGTGCACCATAATTAACCGTTTCTGTCTTAATTAAAACTGTTTCATTATAGAAATTAACAGTATAACTTCTTAATGTTTCACTAAACTCTGCGTATACATCTGTATCTTTTGTTATGTTTGTAAAGTCTGTATCCCAACCAGTAAATGTATAACTATATTGAGGATTTGCTTCTCTTTCTGGATCTTCTGGTGCTACTGCATCACTTCCATAAGCGATATCTTGTTCAGAAAGAATCACTAAGCCATCATGACTATAAAACACAACTCTAAATGTTTTAATTATCTCTTCAAACTGTGCATAAACATTTAAATCACTAACAATGTTATCAAACGCTTTATCCCAATCTGTAAACTCATAACGATACTTTTCTGTTTCAGGTTTAGTTGGATCTTCTGGTGCTACCGCGCCACCACCATAAGCCACATCTTGTGTACTAATTAAAGTTCCTTCATTATAAAACTTAACAACATAAAGTCTTGTTACTTCGTTATAAACTGGATAAACATGTAATTCGCTAGATATATTCCCAAAGCCTTTATCCCAACCGACAAACACATAGTTAAACTCCTCTGTTGATGCTTTTTCTGGGGCGTCTGGTGCGATTGCTGAAGTTCCATAAGGAACGCTGCTTTCTTTAATAACTACATTTAATGCATTATAGAAATATACCATATATTCTCTTAATGTTTCACTAAATTGAGCGAAGACTGTCATATCACTTAAAACATTAGTGATATCTTTATCCCAACCAGTAAATGTATAGTGATATTGCGGTGTTGAAGCCTTTGTTGGATTATCTGTTGTTGCTGCATCTCCTGCATTAACATATACTGTATCGATTGTTGTTTGGCCAACCTTAAAGATAACTTTATATTGTCTTAAAGTTTCTGAGTATTGTGCGTTAACTGTTAAATCACTTGTAACATTATTAAATTCTTTATCCCAACCTGTAAATGTATAAACATAATAAGTTGATGGTTCTTTTGTAGGATCTTCTGGCGCTACTGCACCACTACCATAAGTTATTGTTTGTGAATTATATAAAGTTCCTTCGTTATAGAAGCTAACTGTAAAACTTCTAAGCCCTTCAGTATATTTAGCATATAAATTTAACTCACCTGTAATATTCGTATTAACATCATAAATATTTGTTAGTAGTTCATCTAAATACCACGCTGCAAAAGTATAACTATATTGAGCTGATGGTTCTTTTGTAGGATTAACCGGTAATGAAACTGTATTACCATAATAAGTCATTACCTCTCTATATAATGTCCCTTCACTATAAAAACTAACTTTATATTGTCTTAAGACTTCACTATATGTTGCATAAACATTCATATTGCCATCAACAAATGAAAAGTCTAAGTTCCAATGACTAAATACATAATCATACTGAGCTGTTGAATCTTTTGTTGGATTCTCTGGTGCTGTTGCAGATGAACCATAATTAACTGTTTCTGACTTTAATACCGTCGTTCCATCATCTTGATAAAATGTTACAGTATAACTTCTTAATACTGCGGTAAATGTTGCATATGTTTGGAATGTACTAGTAACATTAGTTAAATCTTTATCCCAACCCGCAAACTCATAATGATATTGAGCCGTTGATTCTTTCGTTGGTGTTAGTGGCGGTGTTGCTGTCTCGCCATAGTTTACTGTTACACTACCATAATGCTCAGCTCTATTATCAGCAAAGAAGTGAACTGTATAACTGTTAATAGTCTCTTCAAACTCTGCATATACATCAAGGTTTCCAGTAATATAATTAAACTCTTTATCCCAACCAGTAAATGTATAACTATATTGTGGTGTTGACGCTTTAGTTGGGTTGTTTGGGGCAACCGCTCCTTTTCCATACTGAACTTGTGTGTTTTTAATTACAGTTTCATCAACATAAAATTTAACTGTATACTCTCTAATTGTTACAGTGTATGTTGCATAAACATCTAAATCACCAGTAATATTACTAAAGTCTTTATCCCAACCCGCAAATGTAAACTCATCTCTCGCTGTTGGTTCTTTAGTAGGGTCTTCTGGCGCTACTGCACCACTACCATAAGTAACTTCACTAGTTTTTAAAACTGTTACCAAATCATCTTGATAAAATGTTACAGTATAACTTCTTACTGTCGCAGTAAACACAGGATAAATATTTAAATCTCCTGCAACTGTAGTAAATTCTTGATTCCAATTACTAAACGTATAATCATATTGTTGAGTGCTTTCTCTTGTTGGATTACTTGGGGCAACAATTGTTGTACCATAAGCTAAACTATTAGTTTGAATAACTGGATTAATTCCTTCATATTCAATTTCTCTACCATAGAAAGTAATTGTATAGTTTCTTAACACTTCATCATATGTAGCATAAACAGTTAAGTCTTCTGTTACATTATTAACACTCTCGCTCCAACCCGCAAAGATATATTCATATTGTACTGTTGAATCTTTTGTTGGTGTTGTATATGTTGCGTTACTTCCATGAGTAACGGTTGTTTCTTCTAAAAATGTTATTGTGTCTTCATCATAAAACTTAACAGTGTATGTATTAATTGTCCATTTAGCATATAACGTAACATTTGCAGCTGGCATCGTTTCTGGGAACACATAAGCTATTGTTAAGTTTATATCATTATACCAACCGGCAAACTCATGACCTACTTTTGTAGGATCTGCTGGTTGTGTGATTGCCTCATTATAATTTTTAGTTATTGCTGTAACACTTGTTCCACCATTAGAGTTAAAACTAATCGTATAACTATTAATTGTCCATTTAGCATAAAGTGTTATATTATTTGCCGGCATTAATTCTGTTTCAAAATTAAATGGGTTAGTTAATAATTCTTCTTTATACCAACCGCCAAAACTATAACCAGTTCTTACCGGATCATCTGGTTCAGTAATAGAAGCGTTATAGTTAACACTAAACGAATCTATAATCGTACCTACTGAACTTAGTGAGACTGTGTAACTATTTATTTGGTATGTAGTATAAACATTCAAGTTTTGTTTAACATTTGTAAAGGCTTTATCCCAACCAGTAAATGTATAACCCGTTTTAGCTGGTGCATCTGGCGCAGTTGCAGATAAACCATAACTAACTGTTTCTTCTTTTAGTAATGTGGAATCATTATAAAACTTAACAGTATATTCTCTTATTTCCCATCTCGCATAAAGGGTTACATTTCCGTAACTTCCTTTTACTATTTGCGTAACTTTCGTTCCGCCAGTTAAGCTCGTATAAAAACCAACAAACAAATGCGATTCTCGATCATTTAAATTAATTAAATTAATCGTTTCACTATTAATGTTATATGTTGTTGGGTTTAAATTTGTAACACCTTCTGTGTTTTCATAAGTAATTGTATATGTCGCCAAAGTCCATTTAGCATAAAGTGTTATATTTTCTGCTGGCATTGTCGTAAACGTAAACTCTATCGTTAAATGTGCGTTTTTATACCAGCCACTAAAATTATAACCATTTTTAGTCGGTGGCGTTGGTGCGCTTATCACTTCTCCATAATCATGTGTCTCACCATCTATTAAACTGCCGCCGTTCGTATTAAACGTAATTGTGTATGAATTAGGTGTTGCATCATAAAGAGCGTAAACATCTAAATCACTTGTAATATAATTAAACGCTTTATCCCATCTATCAAATGTATATGTATATTCAGGCGTAGCTGCCTTACTTGGATTAGCTGGCGCTGTTGCAGCACCTTCATAAGATACTAACCTAGTAACTATTAATACAGATTCATTATAAAACTTAACTTCATATTTTCTTTCACTGCTTGTATATGTAGCATAGACATCTAAGTCTGCAGTAATGTTATCAAACGCTTTATCCCAACCAGCAAATGTATATACAAGCGTATTTGTTGGTTCTTTAGTTGGATCATCTGGTGCTACTGCTGCTTCACCATACTCTACTTGTCTAGTAACTATTAATGTAGATTCATTATAAAATCTAACCGCATATGTTCTAGTGTGTTCAGTAAAGACTGGATAGATTTCTCTTTCTTCTGTTACATTTAAAATATTTCCGCTCCACTCAGAAAACTCATATGTAAAATAAAGCGTGCTAGCTTTTGTTGGAGCACCTTCAGGAACTGTTGCGTTATTTCCATGCTCAACATAAACAGTCTCAAAAACTACTTTAGGAGTAACTCCTGATTCAGTACTATAAAAATGAACAGCATAACTTATTATATTCCATTTAGCATATAACGTTACATTCTCTGCTGGCATTGTAGAAGGGAATGTATAAGCGTTCGTCAAATCTTCATTACTATACCATCCAACAAATGTGTGCCCTGTCTTAGTTGGATCTGCCGGTTGTGTAATTGCCTCGTTATAATTTTCAGTTATTGCTGTAACACTCGTTCCACCATTAGAGTTAAAACTAATTGTATAACTATTAATTGTCCACTTCGCATAAAGAGTTTTATTCTCTGCTGGCATTGTTGTAAATTCATATAAGTTATTTAATGCCGCTTCTGTGTACCAACCACCAAAACTATGACCTGTCTTCGTCGGTGCCGCCGGTGGTGTAAGTGTAGTACCATAAGCTTGCGTAATACTGCTTACAAGACTGCCTCCATTAGAATTAAAACTAATCGTATAATTATTCGCACTCCACTTAGCATATAACGTTACATTCTCTGCTGGCATTGTTGTAAATTCATAATCAACCAAGAGATGTTCATCGCTACACCAATTTACAAATGTGTGCCCTGTCTTGGTTGGGTCTGCTGGTTTAGTAACTGCTGTGTTATATACTTGTGTAATAGGTAGAACACTACTTCCGCCATTAGAGTTAAAACTAATTGTATAACTTCTTAAGGTTGCTGAGTATACTGCATTTACTCTTAAATATCCCTGAATATTAGTAAAAGTTTTATCCCATCCTGTAAATGTATAGTGGTATTGTGGTGTTGAAGCTTTTGTTGGATTAGTTGCTGGCGCTGTTGCATCTCCCCCATAAACAACATTTTGTTCATCGTAAAGTACAGAGTCATTATAAAACTCTACTTTGTATGTTCTTAAAGTTTCTGTGAACTTAGGATAAACATTTAATGTTCCTGTTAATGTTCCTGGCGTAAAGGCTATCGTTCTGAGAACATCAGTGTACCAACCAGCAAATGTATATGTGTACTGAACTGTTGAAGATTTTGTTGGGTTGGTTGCTGGCGCATTAATCATTGTCCCATATCCTAAATAATCATGAGAAAAGAAGTTCGTATCATCATGTTCATAAAATATTACTTCATAATATCTTAATGTTTCGGTAAAGACTGGATAAGTATCAACATCACTAGTAATATTTGTTAGTGATGGGTTCCAATGACTGAACTCATATGTATACTGAGCATCCGGTGCTTTATACATCTCTGACGCATACCAATCATTATTTGATTCATCTTCTCCATACGGAAAACTTTCTATAGCGTAAACATTTCCACTTGCATCATGGAATGTAACAGTGTAGTATCTCAAAATACTGTTATATGATGCTGTAACAGTCAAATCAGAAACAATGTTAGTTAAACTTCCACCAGTCCAACTATTAAAAGTGTAATGATATTGTGGTGTTGAAGCTTTTGTTGGTGTAACATTATAGGTTGCATCATTATTAAAACTAACAGTCTCTGTATGTAAAATTGTACTATTATCATCATCTTTATAAGTAACCGTTACATTGATTAAATCATACTCCCCTACAACAGCATATCCGCCCATGTTCCAATTAGTATCCCATGTCCCAGGTATACTTGCAACAGGATCTTGATAATAAATATTTAAAGAAGCATTTGAACCACCATAAGCATTGCTTCCTACAAATGTTACAGTATTAGGGATCATCGCTATTTTTAGATTCCCATTATTTTTAAATGCTTCTGCTCCTATTGTTTCTAAACTGCCATTATTAACTACAACTGTCTCTAAAACACTATTACCTATAAAGGCTTCATTTTCAATTGTTGTAACAGAACCATCTATTATTACTTTCTTTAAATATGCTGTATTATAAAACGCATGCTTTTTAATTGTTGTAACAGTTGATGGTATTTCAAAATTCTCCACATAATTTTGCGCAGGGAAATGAATTATTTCTGTTTTTGACTTATTGTATAAAACTTCAAGTTCACTACTATAGTTTGAATTGTCTTCGTCAACATAAATCATCATTAAGTTAGGTAAGTTGTTAAATGTTCCCGCTTCTATTAATGTAACTGATGCAGGAATAGAAACATATACTGGTACATTATTGTTTAAAAAAGTCGCCGAACCTACACAAAGAATATCTTTTACTTCGTATAAACCCGTGACTCCTGCTTCTTCATAATAATAACCAGGTATTGATACCATATCATTAGTTCCCGTGTATTCTGTTAATTTATAACCCGCGCCATATGCTTCTACTGTAAAATCATCAATATTATATTCAAGATACGTTAACGCATAAAGATCTGTTGGTGTTGCTGCACTGACAACAGCACCATAATAGTTCGTTCCCGTATAATTTACATTATCATACCAACCCTCAAAAACTCTACCGGTAAGCGCTGGTATCTCCACAATTGTATCATTAAGATTATAGATAACTTCATAACTACTGCTGTTTACATGAAACGTTACCGTGTGTGTTGCATGAAGCTTTTTATTATCTATAAAAAACAAGCCTATCAAAAAAATAAACACGCTTGTAAAGATAATTTTTCTTATGCCTTTCAAAGACTCTTTAAATGTTTTTCTCATTAGCATCACCAAGTTATAACTTCTTTTTACTAATTTCAATCCCCAACTCTTGTAAAATTATTATAACATAAATCAGTAGATTTATAAACAACTCAATTATAAAAAAATAAAACGCTTACTTTTTATAACAAATTGATTATGTTATAATACTTAATATACATTGATATGCGAGGTAAAAAAATGGAAAAAATTAAAAAAATGGATTCAAAAGATTTGTTGGCAGTCCTTGCGATTGCAGTATCAGGATTTTTATTTCTTCTCCTGAATGTTATTTATGTGTTCCAAAGTAGTCGTGGGAATGTCTGGATGAATATTGGAACATTGTTAGAAGTTATATTGATAGTTGGCGCCTTAACTTTTGCCATCCTTGAAAAGAAATATTTAGCCGGTTTAGTCGTTGCCAGTTTAAAAATTACTTTACCACTAGGAAATGATTTTTTAATGCCTTTCTTTAGATTCGGAATATTTGATTTAGATGGTTTAACAGAAACCTTTGACTTTATTTTTGCGTTACTTTCAGTAGCCGTAATTGCCGCTATTTTAATACAAACAAACAAGTCAAAACTCGTTATAAACAAACTTGATTTAAAGATGCTATTAAACCCTTTAATTGTCTTAACTTTCTTAATGCTTTATAGCACTTATGAGAACGCGGTTGTCGCATCTCTATCCGAAATTCTGGCTCTTGCACTAGCTGCGTATATAACTGCAAAATTATTATTTGTAAGTGTCTTTATCAATGTTCCATTTATGTTCATTCAAAGACTTGCAAATGGTGGTAATGTGAACCTTGCGGTTATAACTCATTTCTTGTTAGGTTTACTATTGCTTGTTTATGGCTGTTATTTACTATTTAAAGCATTCAAACCTAAACTTGAAAGCCATAAAGCTGCTAAAGCAAAACCACAACCAGAACCAAAGGCTGAACCGCCAGTTGTTGAAGAAGTTAAAGTTGAAGAAAGCGAACCAGAAAAAGAGGGTTCAGTTGATTAATTTTTAACACTTAAAATGAAAAGACCATTCAAGATGAAATGGTCTTTTTTTTATTAACTATAAAACAAATGTGGTTCTTCTCTTTTTACATACTTTGATTGAGTCTTATAGTAACTTATTAATACTTCAACATAATTTACATTTGTAATTATTTCATTATCGCTTGCGACAGTATATGAAGCTTGTGCTGAACCCCAAATTAAACTAACAAATTCTGGATGATCAATAAATGGATTTCTATTTTCTTGTTCTTGAAATAAGATTTCGTTTCGATGAATTTCTTTTGCATCTACAGGATCTTCTTCGTGCCATCTCATAAACATTGGTAATGATCCCATTGTATTAATATTTAGTTGACTATAACGAGTAATCATAAAAAAGATTATTCTAGCAATATCGCCTTTTGCTTCATCGCCTGGATAAAAACCGCCAGGAACAAGTTTATAAGATCCACTACCTTCCGCAAAAGCGTTGTTGCCTCTACTACTATTAACGTTTGGATCCGCTGGTTTTAAATTGTGTAAATCAGATTTACTTGCTCCAGATAATAATGATTGTGGCCAAACGTGTTCTCTGTTCCAAGTGTTTCCACCATCCCATAAGCCTAAAACAGATGTTCTTTTATAAACTAAAATTACATTATTATAGTTACTAGGATCACGATCAGAGATTTGTAAAATATCTCGTGCATCATCATAGCTTCTTGTTCTTTCGGTAGAAATAATTTCTCTTAAGCCTACTTGTAAAGCTTGACCAGTTAAACCATTAACAGATTGATAATATGGTGATAAAGTTTGTTCATCCCATTTAGCATATAATATTGTATTCGTATATAAATAAGAATTAAAATCAAATAAGTTTGTTAAACTTGCTTCTTCATACCAGCCTGCAAAAATGAATCCTTCTTTTGTTGGGTTAGTTGGTTCAGTTGCTGAATTACCAATTAAAATAGTTTGCTTGGAAACATTAGTTCCCCCGTTAGAATTAAATGTTACTGTAATAAATTCTGCTTCATCTATCCAACTAGCAACAAGGATAATATCTGCTGTTATTGGTGTGTTAAAATTAAATATTTCTCCATCTAAAGTCCAGCCTGCAAAAACAAATCCTGCCCTTGTTGGCTCGGTCGGTTTGCTTGCCTTTTGGCCTTTTTCCACTGTTTGACTAAGCGGTGCTGTCCCACCGATATAATCTAAATCAAAACTAACATTATAATTAATTATACTTATAACTTTGACTATAAATGTTTTTGTGGTTTCTTCTAGTGTGCCAGGTAAATTTATTGTAGCAGTTAATGTAACATTTTGATCAATTACATCTACTGGCCTAGTTACCTTGCCTGTTAAAGGATTAATAATTGTTTCATTGCTAGAAGACCAACTAATATTAGAATCAAATAAACCTTTATTTTTTAATATTAAATCTTTTTTAACACTATTAAGATTATCACCAAGACTAAAACCGATTTGTAAATCTTCTTTAGCAAGTGCTAATTTTTGCGCATCACTTAAGTTTTCATAATTAGCCCAAACAATATTATCAACAAATTTTTGGTTTCCTAAACCTTTAATTTCTAACTCAACAGTTCCTGAATAATTTAAATTATCTTTTAAATAAGTTTTTCTTGTATCACTTAAAGGATCAACTGTAATTGTCTCGATTAAAGTACCGTTAATATAGATTTCAAAACTTCTAAGATTACTATTAGTATAAGCTCTAACATAATCAAAGCCTAATTTGGAAAGACCGTTAGTAAATGTGGTTGTTATACTGCCTTCTCTTAAAATTAAAGCTTTTCCATCTAATGGCTGATCGCCTCTTGAATCTGTATATGACCACTCTTGATTATTAACACCAATATGGGAACCACTAACATAACTACTACCAACGAGAGTCATATTATCAAAAGTTTCTATATGTTCTTCTATTGTAACTATTTCTTCCCATTTTAAAGTTAAAACTACATCTTCTGCTGGAAAAACAAAACTATCTCCTGGTGAATAAATTGTTTCATTTAATTGATAACCATTAAAAATATAACCTGGTTTATCTGCTGGATTAGGTAAGATTAACTCTCCAATATTTGGCGGATAGATATTATATAAATCAAAATTAACATATTGGCCTAAATTATCTTTTAAACCATTACTGACTTCTAAATATTCTTCTGTTAATCTGCTTTTTTTAAGGCTATTTAAATATGTCTCAACATTTAAAGGAAGATTAAATCCTTCCTTATCCATTAATACCCCTACTTCAGTAACAGATCTTTTAACAGGAACAGCAAAACTTTCTTTTGTTGTTTCTTTTTTAATAGCATAAGGAATAACTGTAATATTATCTAAATATCCTAATTCTGGTATCCCCGTTAAAACAACACTAAAAGTGCCGTCTTCTCTTACCCCTGGAACAACAACCCGAAAGACTTCTTTACCATTTAAAAGAAGCGGATTAGAGCCTGCTAGAGTTATCGCTTCTTCTAATTCTAAAATAGTTGTTGAACCATAAACTACATAAAAACCTTTTTCTTTAATTAGTTCTTTATTTAAAACTTGTGCATCAAACTTTAAGCCTTGCACACCTTCATTTCTAATTGCAACTTTTTCTAAGCTTGCAATTAAGTCCGTTGTTGAGCTTTCGCCTTTAACATTAATAATGCTAAAAAACATTAACCCGACAATAAACACCAAAATTACTTTAAATAAACTACTTATTCTTCTCATTTTATCACTCTTTTTTCTCCCAAATTAAAACTCTTAATACTTTTAACATTGTAAAACATTATATCCCTTCTTTTAAGATTAAAAAATTTAATCTTTAATAGTGAAGCATTTATATTATAGCACAATTAATTTCTTTATTAGCAAAATAAATACACCCCCAACTAAAAGGGGTGTATTATTTATTATATTGTCTTGTTTTAATACAGATTAACTGTAAGCTATAACTACCTAAGAGCTGAATTAAATTTCTTTAGTTTTGATAGCCATAGACTTTTATTCCAGTAAATGACAAGCCTGAATTTGTTTTAGATGCGTTTATCTCTACAACTATTCTTATATGGCTATTTGCTGAAATATTTAGTTCTTCAAATATCATCGTGGATGCTGTTGTTCCAGGTTTATCACTAGAACTAACCGTCGTCCAATTTACGCCATCAGTTGATGTTTGCAAATAAATTTTTCCTACGTTACCTGCTGTGCCAAATGTCATGGCGCCTAAAATTTCTACTTTTGTTAGTGTTTGAACATATTTAAAGTCTGTGCCTATGTTTGCTGATGGAGAACCGTATTCTGTTGACACAAGTTTACCACCTAACCTTGTTGCAGTTGTCATAGATAAGTTTGCATAATTTGCTTTCCAAGCAGTAGTTCCTATTGTACCTCCAGGATTATCGGCGGCGTATGATACATTTGTGCTAAGGTTTGTGTTAGCATAAGCACTATTGTTACTGCTTCCGCCATCTAAAAAGTTATAAGAATACAATAACTCCTCTACACCAAAACCTTCAGGATGAACAGTGACTAAAAATTCTTTTGTATCACTTGCATCTCCTATAGAGATTGTTGCTGTTAATGTAACTACTACAGCTTCTCCTGTTGGTGGAGTTACAGTTCCATCAATATCTATTACAGCATTATTACTGCTTGCCCAATCAATGTTTGTTTCATGTAATCCTACAGTTGGTAGTGTTATACCGTCTGCTGTAGCTATCTCAGGAAGCGTTAATGCTTCTTTAGCTAAAGCAACTTTTAATTCATCGCTTATTTCAACAAATTCTAAACTAAGAACATCATTAACTTTTAATTGTAATCCGTTATACCAACCAACAAATCCTTCATGTATAATTACTGACTGTCCGACAATCGCTGTTTGAATATGATTATATACTGCTGAAGGGCCTGATTCATATAGCGTTATATCGTTTGTTCCGTCAGTTAATACTAAATTACTGCCACTTTGTGATTTAACTGTTAAGTCTGAAATAGTTATTCTTTGAGTTTGATGTGCTTCTGTCAAACTTGTTATATCAGTAACTGTTAAAATTGCTGGCAATGTATTACCGCTTGATTGAATTGTTACTGTTGCGTTAGTTATTTGTTGTAACCCGTTATAGACATCTCTATTTCCTTCTACATAAACTTTATCACCAACTGCTAAATCTGCTGGTTTATTTGCATTATATAAATATATTGCTGCTGTATTATCTTGTACAAAGATGTTATTGCCATCTATTCCTGTAACAATACCTTCAAAGGCTGTTGCAGTTTCTAACGATAATGCTCTAACCTCTAAAATTGTTGGTAAATCAAGTTCCCATTTAGGATATAGTGTTGTTATTGCTGTTATATTAGCTGTTTGAACTGATGTAATTGCTTCCCCTGTCAATTCCGGATTAGCATACCACCCAAGGAAATTTTGACTTGGCTTAGGTGCTGGTTCTGGTAATATAATCTCTGTTACATCAGGATTATAAATAGTATATAAACTAGAATTCACATAATTATTATCAGCATCTTTTAATCCTTTAGCAATTTCCAGGTTTTCTCCGATAATTCCAACCCTAGTAAAATTATTATTAATTGTGTTAAGAACATCTTGAACACCTTGTGGTAATGGTGCTCCTGCTTGAGCCATATTGATTGCAACCTGTCCAACAGATCTTACTGATGGGACATCATAAAAATCATCATTGCTGTTCATTTTTGCATAAGGTATTACAGTTATATCATCTAAATAACCAATAGGCGGAATACCTATTAACACAACGCTGAATTCATTATCTACTGTTACTCCTGGAACAACTACCTTGAATATTGATTTTCCATTATAAGACATAGTATCCAAAGATGCCATTAAATCTGCAATAGTTGCTTCACCTTTTAAAAGATAAAACCCTTTTTCTTGAATATTTGTAGAATCGTTAACTTTTGCACTAAATCTTAATCCTTGAATTCCTTCTGTTCTAATAGATGCGCCTGGAAGCAATTTTATAGGAGCACTAGTATATGTTATCTCAATTTGTGAAATCCAAATTTGACCATTTTTCTCTCCCGTTGTTGTATTTTTAATAGTGAATGATTCTACATTTAAACCAGTATATTCTTTTGTTGTATTTCGAATGTCTGCTAATTGTAATACAA